>Ga0316605_10000071_pt1 | contig 117724 bp, 119 predicted proteins | sample OWC_soil_day20_n_FD_207666 | JGI IMG/M metagenome (GOLD analysis project Ga0316605, IMG submission 207666) | Wetland soil microbial communities from Old Woman Creek delta, Ohio, United States - OWC_soil_day20_noCT | ecosystem: Environmental > Terrestrial > Soil > Wetlands | place: USA: Ohio...
AAAACGGTACTCCCGCACCTTTCCCTGATAGGTGTCGACCAAAAAGGCTATTTGAGTGAAAGTAAAAAACGAAATCCCGATCGGCAAAACAATATTCAATGGCTGAAACTCGCTTCCGACCAACCCATTCATACTTAGCAGGAAGAAATCCGCGTACTTATAGTAGGCAAGCAACGCCAAATTGGATATTACGGCAATGACCAGCCAGAATTTCTTTGCGCTATTTCTTTCTGCCCGCCCAATGTGAAAACCACAATAATAGTTCGCAGCAATCGAAGCCAACAGAAGCGGAACGTAGCGATAATCCCACCAGCCGTAGAAAATGATGGATGCGATGGCCAGCCAGCAGGCGGCACTGAAATGGCCAAAATAACGAGCCAACCCGAAGAATCCAAGAACGCAGATCGGGAAAAAAACAAGCAAAAAACCAAAAGAGTTAAACAGCACTGCGCAAATTAATCCGAATATATAAGCTATATAGTTATTAAAAAAACCAATCAAATTAATAACGAATAATTAAAATATGGCTTCCACCAACGAAACTTGATCGCTTGGTCGCCTATACCGAATTACGAAAAAATTAAGAAGAACCAATAACTCAACTTTTCCGAACGGATGCATTCCTCCGTTTTTCAAGCCATGCTGAGACGCATCGTTTGTATATGATGTTTCTGCAATAACACGCCGCACCCCTGAATTAAATGCAAAATTCAGAAGCGCTGATGTAGCACGTTTTTGACAACCTTTTCCTCGATAATCGAAGGCCGTGTACATATTCCCAATCAATGCTGTTTTTTTATCAAAACCTATCAGCCGTGTTGTTTTGTTGCATCTAATAAGAAAGGCATAATGAACAAGCTTTTCATTGACATGGACAAAAAGCCCATCCACTTCCCGACGCCGTAATGCCTCAATGAATTCTCTATTATCCGGAGAGTAGTAAATCAGAGCTTGGTACAAGGCATCTTCAATTTCAATATCACCTGTAATTATCGAAGCCTTTTCTTCTGGAAGCCATTTTTGATGCTTAACATTGAACGCTTCAGCGACGAAAACTTCATGCTTTTCTATCCGGAAAATTTTCCTCCGGATAAATCTAAGGTATTTGTATAATTTAGACAGCACTATTTATATCCGCCTGAAAATTTAAATTGCATCTCGTTATTACAATCTCGAAGAATTTTAAAAAAAATATTACGCACCGATAACAATCCTGCTGTTCTTTCCAAGCACATTCTGGGCAAGGCGGATTACCAGCACCGAGATCAGCAACACCACCAAAGCGTAAGCAAGAAATATCGATAGCGTCCCGGAAAGATCGGCAGCACCATCACCCGCATAGAGTTTTCCGTGCAGCAAATAGACTGTGAATACTTTTAGCGCAGAAATGAAATAGGCATGAATAAAGAAGATACCAAAACTAATATGGGCAATATAGTCCAATCGTTTTCCGAACAGGTGATGCCACTTGAGCAACGCGATGGTCAACAACAAAGCCATCGGAGCCTTCATGATCATCAAATAATATGGCGGCTCTTGCCATTCTAAAATATGACCTGCCATACCAGTCGCAGTGATCATCAACAGTGGAATCCAGAAACGCTTGGCCAGCGACTCAGCCTGTTCCTGAAAATGCGAGAAGGCCATGCCCAGCATATAGGTCGGTAGCAGATAGATTGCTTTGTCAATTGGCCCGTATGGTCCGTTACGCCCCAGATAGATCGAAAGCACCAGCAAAGGCAGAATCAGCCAATATAGTCGCGGCGCCCTTCGGTCAATGCCAAGCAGCAGAGGCGCCGCAAGATAAAAAAGAGATATGGTCGGAACGAACCAGAGGGGAGCCAGATGCTTTCCGGTGAGCAGAAACATGGCGACCTGCTCCCATACTGGAATCGTGTAAAACCACGGCCACATGTTTTCACGCTGTACGAATACCGTAAAAATGACCAATGCTGGAATCGACAGAAGCAGATAGGGAACAATGACAGTTTTCAGCTTCTGCTTGAGATATGAGCTGAAACGAAAGCGGGCGCTAAGATGCTGAAACAGATAGCCCGCAATGAAGAAAAAGAAGATTGACGACTCATTGGCGATAGCATCAATCACACGGCCCGTAATCGGGTTTTCCGTCCAATCCAGCGAAGGGACCGTATGAGCACAAACGATCAGCATGATCGCCACACCACGGAATACATGAATATGGTGCTGGAATTCTTTTGCAGTACTCATCAACGGTCCCCGTTCAAGCCAATCGATAAGTCGGACGATGGGCCTGAAGCCATTGCTCAAGCATCATCAATATCCAAACCATCTCCCCGTAATACCCTGGATGCTCCATCAATCGGGTGCTCAGTAAATCATTAATGAAGTCGCGTTTGACGATGCCCCGCCCAGCGAGGCTCTGCAAAGAATCAACCGCCAATTCCCGCAACTTTACGTGACTCGTCATCCAGACGCCAAATGGCAAGCCAAATCCCTGTTTTTTCTTGGTCAAAATTTCATCCGGCAGGAAACCGCGCAGCGCCTCCTTGAAGAACCAGCGCAGCTTCAACCCTTTCAGTTTGTAATCCGGTGGAAGCTTCGCAGAGAAATCAACCAATTGCTGATCCAGCATCGGGAACCCAACTGCAACACCGGCCAGATTTGTCGTTCCACACACCTTGGGCAAATCGCTTTCAGCCAAGGTGTAGCGCCATTCAAACGCCAGCGTCTGGTTAATGGCGGCCTTGGCATCGGCCTGCTGCCAGACCTCGCGCTGTTGGCGAGCGACGGACTCAGGATCGACTTGCCTGAGAAAGTCGGCGGTCAGGACTTCGGTAACTCCCAAGCGCAACAACAAGTTATACATATGAGCCCGATCGGGCATCGGGACCTTTGCCTGCTCGATATAGCTTTTCGCTTTTCGGCCGATTGGCAGGCTGCCAAGTATCCCTTGTTCAAACAAGGGCTCCATCAACCCGGATCGAACAACTTGCGGCAGATAGCCATAAAGATCAAAGACGCGCTGCTTGGCATAGCGCGAGTTGCCACCGAACAATTCATCGCCGCCGTCACCTGCGAGCATCTTTTCGATGCCGTTTTCCTTGGCAATCCGGGCGCAATAATAGGCAGGAAGTGCGGAAGAGTTACCGAACGGTTGATCGTAATAGGCGGCTACATCCGGAATACTGCTCACGAGATCATCTGGCGTGACGTAGTATTCGTGGTGATTGGTCCTGAAATGGCGCGCAGCAATTCGCGCGAATTCCATTTCATCGTAACCATCCGCCTCAAAACCTATCGAATAGGTTTCGGCCGGCTTGCCCGTTACCTGCCCAACCATGCCGGAAACCGTCGAACTATCGGTTCCACCACTCAGGAAGCAGCCAATCTTTTCCGGAGCATAACCCGCGACCTCCTTGGCGACAGCATCAGCAAGCAGTTTCCTGAATTCGGCTCGCAAGTCACCAAATGAAGCCGGTGCGTTTTCTTCAAAGTGCGCAGCCCAGTATGGCTTTACGGACAATTTGCCATTTTCGAATATCGCGCAATGCGCTGGCGGCAGACGATAGATTCCTTTGAAAATCGTCCGTGGCGAGGGGATGGCATGGGCAAAGAGATAATCGAAAATCGCCTGTGGATCGATTTCGGTCGAGTCGTCTGCCAAGGCATCGGCCCGCTCGGCGAAGAGCAAGCGACCTTCCACCTCTCGATAGCACAAGCTGCGTATTGCAAACCGGTCGACGGCGAGGAATACGCCATCACCCGGCAGGTTGATCCCAACCGCAAAATCACCAGTCACATCACTCAGGAATGCCCGCCCCTTCTCGCTAATCCCTTGAGACCAAGCCACGTGCTGGCCTTGCTGCTCAGCTCGCTGAGCATCATCACGCTTGGTAAAAAGAGGACTTCCGAGAAGCAGGTCGTTAGATTTGATGAAGGTTGTATTCATGGATTTCGATTGTGTCGACGCCAGATAGTATGTCGTTGAAAATATATTGATCTAAAACCTGCTCCAGAGGTTGCCGATGGCCCGCGAAATACCGGCCAGCCGGGGCGCTGTGTAATGCGTTTTCTCCACAATGCCATGCGGATAGGCACCTGGAGAGATATCGGAAAACCGCTTTACGCAGAAGCGATGCCGTTCTGTTTGCAAATACTGGCAAAGCAACTGAAAACGTCGCTGATTCTTTGTATTGGCCTGATATTTCGGTTCATTGGGCAACCCTGGTCGCTCGGCGGAAAACTCGCTGGCATGGGTCAACAAAACGACCGGAGCGGACTGCTCCTGATAGGCCCACTCAAGCAGCGATTTCATGACCGGCCAAGAGGTTCCGATCACGGTAAGGCATTTGACCCGCTCACCACCAAACAGATTGGGTTCGCTGTATGCAGTGACAGGCAACTCAAGGACACCATGAGACAAGATTGGCCTCATCCAGCGCCGCAGCGCCGGCGATGCCGGTACGTGAAGACCGAGCCCGACTGACGATGAAACCGGAACTCCTGCGGCTGACAAGGCTCGATGGACATCTGCGTCTACGTGAAGATTTCCGCTGCGAAAAACTTTCGGTGCCCGGCCTGTGATCGCCTCAAAGAGTTCGACAGCCTCTTTCAGCAAGTCAAGGGCGCTTTCTCCGCGGCCAGCCCAAGAGTCATTTTTCTGGATACTTTTGATCGTCTGCCGCCATTCGGGATCAAGAAAATAGCGCCAACAAGGGTGTGCGTGCAGTTGCACATCGTGGTCACCGGCAGACTCGATCTGACGAACCATTTTCTTGACTTCATCAATGCCAAAATAGTGGGCAGAAAACACCTCGACGAAGAAAGTCCCAGGCAACCCGGCGGCGTTGAGTGTATCGAGAATGAAACCCAAGCCATGCGAACGACCGTTATCGATGCGCGCCATCGACGGAAAACCGATAGGTGAGCGCTGCTCCGGATTCTCCAGCGAATCATTGATATTGAATTCCGCATCAATGGTGATGTAAACATTGACCGGTTTCATTGAAACGCTCCGGGTTTCATCCTGCCGTATTGTCCAATTCGTTCCGTTCCCAAGGGTAATTTGAACTCGCGCTTGGGAACGAGAGCATCGTCGATGTCCGAAGCCGCAAACATGGCCTGCCGATATACTGAATCCTCGACCAGCCGAAAATCGAGCGTGTCCCACGACAGGAAGGAAGAGTGTGGAACCAACCAGTTTCCATCGAATATCCCGGAAATCCCGTAATTGAAGATGCCCAGACCGGAATAGAGATTGTTCACTGCAAGCATTTTAAATTCACGGGGCACCCTGTTTTTCCACACCCTGATAAACCACGCGGGGCGAAGGCCTTCACTCAAGAACGTATTGTGTGACAGGGTGAGACTGTGCCCCTCCCCGTCCGCCCCCTCTGCGCCGTAGGCTACCAAGATGGGGTTGCGCGTGTTGCTGCTCTGCCCGATAACATTCCCGATCAACTTGACGTTCCCGCCATTCGGAAACTCAACTTCATATGATGCAGAACCGCTGGGGCCATCGACAATCAGGTTATACGAAATATCAGTGATCCTGGCTCGCGATTTGATCAGGTGCCCGGCATAGCCGGACTGGAAACGACTGCCAGATACCTTCACCGAAGCAATCCTGCCGATATAAAGCAGGTGTGGAAGCGGACTTTCCTTGCGCGGAGCGTCGGCGAAAAGACTATTCTCGATCTCCAATTCGGCCTCTTTGCTATTGCCGGTCAATATCCCGTTTTCGTTATCCACAAAACTGCAATTGCTGACCCGAAGCTTCCCGCTCTCAAAGCGAATGCCAGCCCCATTTCCGTCAGTCACCCTCGCCCCGCGAAACTCAATATTCTCCACAATGTAGGTTCCGCGCCTGAAAACCCAGATCGCCTTGCCCTCCATGTCCTTCCCATCGGCATGCAGGACAGGGCGGGCTCCAACGCCGCGAATGATTAAATCTTTTTTATCCCAGAGCGCCACGTCACCATGCCAATCACCCGACGAAATTTCAATGACATCGCCACTTTGGGCTCGTTGTGAAGCCTCGGCTATGGAACGCACATCGCCCTCTGGACCTACCCGGATCACTGCCGCCAACGCTTTGCCCGAAAACACCAGGCTGATCATGATCCATGCGTAAACTGCAACCAACCGGTTCATCGTGCACGCTCTCGACTGACTGGTTTTTCAGCAATTGGAAAGAAAACCAAATAGCAAAAGATAAGCAAGAAATAATAAACAAAGGATAGCCGCGGCACGTCCAGCAAACTATCGAACAATCCGACGACCCAGAAACCAACCGCACCAGCCAGTGCGTATGGCGCAATCCCGGAATTAGCTTGAAAGCTGGCGACGACCATTTTTCCCAAAGCCAGCACCGTCAGAAACATAAATATCCCCAATCCGACAATCCCTTGGTCAACCAGAAGATTTACCGGAAGGCTCTTGGCATGCCATGGCATGTGATCACGATCACTGGTCATAAACCAGTGGGCCATATTGTCTGAAAAATCGCCATTGGCTAACGAGCTGGCACCGCTGGCAGCATAAATTACAACGTCATCAATGTCGACCTTGGCCGAATGCGTCACCAGACCCATCGAAAAAACCTTGAAGCGCAGGCTTCCCAACAGTTCATTATTCAACGGTTTCCCGACAAGTTTCGCGCGATATCGATTCCAGCCAGTTCCTCCTGGCTGGACAATAACCGATCCAAATTGACAGGCCGCCTCATACAGCAGGTGCTTCTCGCAAACCTCCAGATGCACCCTTGCCGGCATTGACGAGCGTCCCTTGAGTTCGACCTCAAATCCACCGCTCTCGCTCATGCTAAGGCGTTGTGATACTCGCAAAATATCGCCTTCGCTCATTGAGTGATTCGCGCTGACCAGAGAAAGAATCTCGTTACCCCCTTCAACATTGATCCCGTAAGACCCTGCAACTTTTTCCCTTGGCCCTCCAAAATGAAAGCTGGAAGGAAAACGCCCAACACCCTTGCCAAAAATTAAATCCGAAGGGGAGTGCAAGGTGGACAACGCCAGTGCCCAGTGCGAGATACGATTGGCAAAATCTCGCTCCGACGTACTAAATCGAGCTCCCATGTAGGTTCCACCAAGAAACAGCGCTCCAACGCCACTCACGGCAATCGCGACCATCATCATGCGAACATGCACCTTCAATTCAACAGGCCACAAGGCTCGCTTCGAAAAAACAGATGCCAGCAAAGGCACTCCGAGCAACAGGACGGCAATGGAAAATGCCGGCAATGCCTCAACACCGCCCCAGTAACCGGCAACATTGATGGCCGACAGGAGCAGACAAAGATACCCGCCCCAAGAAACCGCAGCCCCGGTGGTTACCGAACGCCAGTGACACCCATGAAGCAAATAAAGGGTCGATACGAAAAGTATCGCATAGAGCAAATAAGGCCCCTTGGGCAGAAAATTCGACCCGACCACCAACATGCATCCGACGAACAGGCTGAAAGCCGAGGCGAATACAAACTGCACGAAGGGAAGAATCCGCAAAACAGAAGGCAGCGACAGCATCACAAAGATCAGTCCCAGAAGCGCGATCAACCCTCGATATCCCGCACTGACAAAGGCAAAATAGACCAGAAGAGAAAGCCCCGAAAGAGCCACACCCCAACCCGCAAAAACCACCTTCGGCAGGCGATTCTCGGAATTTGTGGAATGCTTTTTCCACAGCAGGAATCCCAGAACGATCATCGAAATCGCCAAACCAAGGTAAACCCCGCGGGAAAACGTGGTCAACGCTGCATAGGCAGCCAAAGCAAGGATGCCCAGGGCGACCAGCCGCTGGACTCTCCCTTCTGCGCTTTGATATGCCCAGATGGCAAATGGAAATGTTAGTATCAACCAGCCATCCAGCGCTGCGCCACCCACATGCATCTCCCAAAACAATGCCGTCGTCCGGTAATCGGTTGAAAAATTGAGAAGCCCGGTATAGGCCAGACGCTCGATAAACGCAGCCAAGGATGCAGTTCCCAACCCTGCAGCAATCCCCCACCCGACAAAACGAATGAAGCGGAATTCATCTCGCTTCAAAAAATGGAGCATTGCCGGAATCAGCAACGCGGCAAGAAAAAATGCCTTGCCGACCCGAATCGAATTCATCGGGCCGTCATAGCCCTGAAACCAGCCGAACTCAAAACCACCAGCATCGACAACGCCACGAGAAATCGAGATCATCAGCGAAATGGCATAAATCACCAGCAAAATGCCCCCCCATCCCCATTGCGTTGATCTTTGCCCTCCCCCACTAGAAACCGAACGAGCACTCTTGGGAGCTTCATCAGAGGAGTTCGGGGCATCAAGTGCCGCTTGCTGCAGGGATGGCTCGATCCTGAAATGAGGAAGTCCGCCTATTTTCAATCCCCCATTCGAAGACAGGGCCAGGCGTAAATAAGCTCCTCCGGCCATCGCCAAGACAAGCAGATCGAACTCTTCAAATGCCAGCCAACCAGACCAGGGCGCTAGGTCGATGATGGGCAGAAGCGCTAGCGGAAGCATCAAAATGAGCACAGGTGAATAGGCCGCCAGCGCCACAAAAGGCAGGAAGAATCCGAATAACACCAAGAGCCCCGACGGGTGATTCACGGCAATGACGCCACCCGGAAGCAAGGCGCAGAAGGCAAGCCCGACCATGAGCGCTCGCGCACCCCAATGCGGCCCTTTTTGATGAATGCCGTTTGTAGCCATCAGCTAGTCGCTCCGTCTCATCGAAAATATCGCGCTATCAAACAGGTGCATGGGATCGCCGACCCGACTGCTTGCGCTGAGACTAGGCACTGAAGCGCCCCCTGACTTGTAGCCATATTCTCCGTATTTCATCCCAGAACGGATGCCGCCAATATTTGAGCGCCGCAAGCCAAACCACCACCGTCATCGAGCCGAAAGCCAACAGGAAATAAAGGAAGTTCGATTGCGTCTGCTCAAAGGAGAAAAACAAGACCGCTTCCGGAATCGCCACACTCAAGGTAACGCGAAGACTTGGAATGCAGGCACGAAACAACTGGGAAACATGCATGCCAATCAATCGAAGCAAAAAGAGCTGTGCAACAAACGCACCAAGCAGCGCCCCCCCGACCAAACCCCAACTCGCCCCCAACAAACCGAACGGAATGACCAGAACAAGGCTGCAAACTCGAATCAACTGAACGAAAAACTGCAAGCGGTTGCTTTCATCGATACGCCCCTCGGCAATGATCACTTCCGTAGCCAAATAAAACGGCAATTCGATCATCGCAGCCAAGCAAAGTATCTGCGCAAACGGAACAGAGGTCATCCATTGGTCGCCGTAGATAAACAGAATGACCGAATAGGCTGAAAAACCCATCGCCACAAAAAACGGCCAGCCAATACCTGTGATCAGCGCAACCGCCTTGAGATAGCCCTCTCGCACCGGAATCCCGGCTCGCGCCGCTTGCGAAAAGTAAGGTAAGCATACTGGCGTTACCGCGCGCAAAACCGTCCTGTTAAACAACTCGAGCAAGCCATTCGCACGGCTGAAGAATGCAACGGATGCCATATCCAGAACTTTACCGATTACTGCCTCTGGCGCATTCCGGCCCAACTGCCCAAAAAGATATATTCCGCTCGCATGCTTACCAAAATGAACAACCTCGCGAATGCCTTTGAGTCCAGGCCAGCGCGGAAAATCCTTGGGGCGCATGAATACTGAAACAGCAACCATGGCCACAACCCCGGCCAAAGACGACCAGGCAAGACTCATGTAACTGAATCCCAGCCATGCCCCCCCAACAGCCACTGCGAAAGCAACCACATTGGAAAAGACACCGGCAACAAGAATGGGCTGGTAATTGAGCTCCCTTCGGAAATAGGCCATCGTGACCGCCCCGAAAGGAATCAGCAGAAAACTGATGGACTGAACACGCATCACCTCGGCAACGCCGTCCTGTCGATAAAACTCGCCGACAACGGAGCTACCAAAAAACATTCCTGCCGCCATCAGCCACGAGACCGCCAGGTTCGCTGCAAAAGCCGCACGAATCTTGTCGCGCGTCAGGTTTTTTTCCTGAATCAGATATTCAGCAACACCAAAGTCGCGGAAAGTGCTCGCCAAGGCAGACAGAACGGCCGCCACTGCAAAAATGCCGATCTCGGTCGGCGTCAATAAGCGGGCAATCACCAGCGACGACGCAAGCTGCAGCACCATCCCCAGATAATTTTCTGTCAGCGAAAAGAGAAGGGAACGACGAACCGAGCTCATGGTTTCCCTTCAGATTTCGTGGCTAACGAAGTGAAGCAGGCCAATTACATCCCCTTCTCGCTGATCCCCGGGGTGTCACCTGCCGGGGTCTCGCTTGCCGCTTTATCACCTTCGCTCGATTCTTTTGCCTTGCCTTCCTCATCCGAGGAGTCGTCCGAATTCTGCGTTGGCATCGGTTTGGGTACGATCTCAGATAGTTTGCCACCGAGTATGCGGTATTGCTCCTGCAGGACTTTCGCCGTTGGCGAGTACTCCAACCCGGACTTGACCAGCGCCTTTGCCTCAGCCCGCCTTCCGGAAACCATGAGGTGTTCGGCCCATCTGGAATAAGCAGGCCAATAGTCCAGCTTCCGCTCACGGGCTTGCGAAAAGACCTTGTCGGCCATCTCGATCCGGCCAAGCATCACGTAAACCTCGCCTAAACGGGTCAATATCTCCGGTGCCAGAATGAAGTCTTTGGGGGCCTTGTCGATCGAATACACATAATCCCCGACGACGCTCTCCAGCATTCCCTTGCGAACCTCCAACCGGACGCCGCTACGCATGGCTCTCATGCGATTAACCTGCGCCCAGCAATAGTGGTGCATGTTCCAGAAATTTTTTCCCATCAAGGCAATCCAGTGATTCGCCCTGGGCGAAGTATTGGTGCTGGCATCGCCATAGCCGGCAAAACCCATCGTATCGCGGCAATAGGCCGGAAGCATTGCCAATTCGGCCTCGGTCATGTCATTGGGTTTCCCGGCCTGTGCAGGAAGGGCAAGACACACCAACCCGCCTGCCAGTAATAGCGACCTCAGCCAATTCACACATGGATTCATTTTTTTCAAAACCACTACCACCATCGAACCACCTCTTAACGATTTGCCCCGTGTTCGTCGAAATACTCAGATTGCCCCTACCGGTTTTGAAGCAGATAGAGGATGGCCCCTCTCCCCCGGGGCAACCAAAGCCGAAACAATAACCGATGCCCACAACGAAGATGCCGCTTTAAGTCCAGACAACGAGAAGTGACAGCCATCAAGCCGAAAGTCTCCTTGCAAGGCGTCAGTATCAGGACCAAGAATAACCCCCGATCTTCCCTCGGCGGCTTCACCCAGCACTCTACGTATGTCCTCGCTTCCTTCATTGCGACAGCGCGTAGATTGGGCAACGATCATCGCGCCCCTCTCAAGTTCGTTCCGAATGGATGCTCGAAGCTTGTCCAATTTCTGACGATACTCAGCCCCTGACATTCCGCTTCTCGCATCTGCCTCTCCTTGTTGCCAAAGCACCAACTCGGGTATGAAGCCATGCGCCTTTCCCTGGCGAATCGTCTTGACAACAAGTTCACGAAGCGCACTCTCGGCCGTCCACTCTGTGATTGAGGTGGCATCCACTGCCAAAACCGAAAACACGACAGGCCTTTGCAATTCAGTGCTCAACAGGGGCGACAAATAGGTCCAGATGTTTCCCCCCTTCCCGGTCGCACCAGGCGCAGGCCCTGCAGTCAGATAACATCTGCCCTGATAAAAAAACAAAGCCGGAGATGTATCATGTGCCGGCGTAGCGCCATGATTACCAGCATTCGACTGCCCTAAAACCAGAATCATCAGTGGTCGATCGCCTATTTCCCATGGGCAAGGGACGACCGAACCGTCTTCCGCAGGGTAAATAGAAGCAAGCCGGTCAGAGAGCGCCGAACAAACCGGAAGCGAACGATGCCAAATGAAAGCCAGCGCAAGCAACACGAGCCCTCCCATTAGCACGATCAGCACTTTTCTGGCCTGAACCATACGATCACTTCGCCCCACCCATCTGCTCCCGGCGGGAAAGATGTTGCTTGTAGCGATCCCTGAGCCAGCGCATGGCTGGACGTTCTACCAAACGGGAGAGCAATGTGGCCATAACCAACGAGATGACTATCGCCAACGCAATCGAGATATTCACTTCGATGCCATATCGCTGGGCCTGAAGAATCACCCCCCAACCAATATTCTCGTGCAGCAGATAGAGCGTATACGAGATGGCCCCCAGCCAGACAAGCACCGGGTTGGCCAGGACAGGCAAGCGACCAAGTGCAGTGAAATAGAGCAGAACGGAGAGCCCCATGGCAAGGAACCCGGTGCCCACACCTTCGACAATCGCCAGCAACAACCAGGCTGCGATCAGCAGGAACAGATCAAGGCGGGGAGACTGGCTCGGCAAATAGGTGCGGCGGTAAATCATGATTCCGCATCCGAACCAGGCGATATATGGGAGGATCAGAAGATGCGACAAGGTATAAGAGAATTCGATACCCCAAAACTTGCTCGCCACGAAATAGCCGAGCCGCATGGCGAAAAGCAACAGCAAGGCGCTATGGATACGATCCAGCAAGCCGATCCGGTACACAACAATCGCCCAGAAATAGAAGAGCAGCTCTATCTCAAGCGTCCAGTAGACACTGTCGACACTTGGGATCTTGAACAACCCGTGAAACATCAGAAAATTTAGTACAGCGGTGGCAAAACCAACTGTTTTTCCGGGTAACTCAAGCCAATGGGTCAGCAGAAACGTTACCAAAACGGCTACCCAAAACGCCGGATAGAGACGACTGAAGCGAGAAACCAGAAAATCCATGGGTTGTTGAATGCGGTGCAGCGTCAAAAAAATGACAAAACCGCTGATCATGAAGAAGAGGTTGACCCCGTAGTGTCCCCAGGGCAAGGAAAACAACGGCGACGAAGCATGCTCAAACAACTGGTCGTAGCGTGTCGTGAAATGAAAAAACATAACCAGAACTGCTGCGACTCCACGGAGTGCGTCCAATTCAGCCAGCCTGGGTGTCTTCCTCGCGCTGGCGATTGAATTGGATGACGAAGCAATTGAAGCTTTTTTCATGGCCGGCTATTGCTTTCTTTCGGGAATATTCGACAAATTGGCTGAATTCGGGTGCGTGCCAGGGATATTGCCATCCCTATTCCACAACAGCCCTTTTGCGGCCCTCGTCAAACACTCCTGAGCAAACAGGATCGATCCGCGAAGGCTGAATGCCCGATAGGCCACAATCCCCCAGCGCTCCCGGCGATGTGTCATCCAGGTTTTCTTGTATGGATCGTCACCAATCAAATAATCGACCTCATGCACCCTGTCGCGATCAATGACACATTCCATCAAACCCGCAGCGAGCACCGTCCCCGGGGAGTAACTGGCGAACCGTTCATCATAGGCAAGCTTGTAAATACTGGCTTTGCCGTTATTAACGATCCATATTTGTGCGGCGATGGCCTCCTCTTCCAGCCAGTAGACGCCAAGGCGAAGGCGATTCGTCGCCGCAAGCATCCGGATCAAGCCTGGGACAAATATCGAGTGTGGCTCGGGCTTTTTCCAACTCGCTGCGTAGACCTTTGCGAATGCCTGAATCGCCGGCTCCAGACGATCTCCGCCAGTCACAATTTCAAGGCGTCCACCATTCGCCCCGAGCTTTCTACCCATCCGATGAATCGTGCTCCTTAACTCACCGCTCCGCGTTTCAAGGTAGTCGCGCCAGGTTCCGGCAACAGGAAGATACCAATTGCCAAAGCAGAAAAAATTGAAGGTAACCCAACCGGCAGCCTGCAGGGCATTTCTCAACAGGATCGTCGAACGCGCCTCGGGGTCGAGGGGAGCAAAGCGCATTTCGGCCACTGATGGAAAATCGCTCGCTATCGTCGCAACAATTTGCTGAACGTCCTCAGCTGACGAATCAGTCGAGACAAGTGGCTGATAAAGCGTCGTGTAGAAGTTGCCAAGCGCCTCAATCCGACGATCCCGGCTGGCAGATGGCACCGCCACGGGCAGCACGGCTCTCGGTTGCCCCTCGTGACTGGCACCGTAAATCCTTGCCAGGTATCCCTCCAGAGAAACCGTCGCCGCCAGATTTTCAAACCATGGCCAGCCTGCGTCAAAAGCCAGTTTCTCTCCATCGGCGAAAAGGCCGGAAAATGGCTCGGTCGGCGACTTTCCATCAATCTCGAATGATTCGACGGCCAAGTGTGACAGATCGGCTGCTGGCATCCTTCCCAGCAAGCGCTTTGAAAACTTGATTGCCTGCCGCAACAAGGCATAAGCCTCGTTCCGGAACACGGTTTGATGGGCGATAACCCGATGATGCGTTGCCCAGGCCAGCTGATCCTGGGTCGCGTTGGTATAGAACTCGATCGTGCCACCGGGAATTCGATTGAATGAATCACGGATCACCTCGTACAGCAGCAAACGTCCGGGTGCAAAAGAAGACATCGACTCATCGTAGGCAGTCTTCAAGATAATCAGCATTTGACTGCTACTGATTACCAACCTAGATGCCGCCAGTCGATCATCAATCCACAATTCGTAAACAATGGCGTTTCCCGACCCGGCAAACCTCTGCATCATTTCTGCATAGAATTCACCTTGTTGATTGTCAGGGGCAACAGCGGTCCCTTCCCTTCCTTTCCAGCTGGACGTTTCCAGGTGTCCGTAACGCGTAACCGCTGCTTCCATCTCTCCAGCCGACTCAATACTCACAAAAGAATAGGCGGCTCCGGATTGCTCGATTCTATTGCGATAGCGCTTTATGTTTTTTGTTAAATTCTTGGAACGCTCATTCCAATAACTCTCAAAGCTACCTGACAATTTAATGCTGATCGTCTTGGCATGATCGATCGACTCTCGCGGCTTGGTCAGCGAGTCTTTTACTGGCGAATAGTCGGGATCCTGCCCAAGAAAATCGATCTGATTAACGGTTCTTGGCAGCACGCCAAAGACCCCCATCAGGTCAGTATCTGTTTTCAGGAGCACGGGGGCTGCCTGTGTCTGGGCAGGAAAAAAACTCCCCCAAATCCCCATGTGACCGGGATGAAGAAGACATAGTCCCTCGTCGGCGCCACCTTCGCTCTTGAGGCGCAACAATTGTTCCCTGCCATCTCCAAAGTATTTCAGCAAGCAATCAACGAAGCGGCTGTCAAACATGGGGTGGCCATCAAACAACCGCTGATTGAGGCGATCCCATTCCGGCGTATACCCCGCCAGGGTTTTCGCCAGAGGAATAGCCTCCCACGCACTCTTTGTAGTCATGATTCTTGAATTTCCATCATGACTTTGGTAACCAAGCCCGTCATCCAGTCCATTTCAGCTTGGCCAAGTGATTGATGACAAGGAAGGTGCAACAAATGCAGACGATAGTCTTGGGAAACAGGACATTCGGAAACCGCCATCTCGTCCCATCGGTATATCGGCATCCCTAGCATTTTGAGCGCGGAAAAATGTGGAGCGTGATGCTCGATGTAGAGCGGGAACATATACGGCACGACATGTTCGGGCAATTCGTCAAACAGCGGCCTGCAATGAGGTAGTCCACGAACGGCATGCAGCCAATGCTTGAAGTTGGCTCGCCTGATCTCGGCAATCCGGTCGGCATCGCTCATTTGGACAATTAATCGGGATAACAGCAGTCCCGATTTGTTTTCAACCCATGGCTCATACATTGCGGAAATTTGATGAGCTTGCAGCAGCGATTCTGTCCCCTGAGCGAAGTCGATGGGGCCGCTTTTCGCCAGCTTGCCGTCAACAGCATGGCTGTCGGGCTGGAATCTGTCTTGAAGGTTTTTTCTGACTACCCGCGCCACGCTGCGGAGCTGTTCGCTAAAGCCGCGCATCTCTGGCGACTCGGGCAAATCGGTCGCGCCTTGATTGGCAATCAGGACACCACCATCTTCCGCTGGAGAGAACTTATAAGGACTTGCGACGACGAAGCGACCAACCTTTCCCAGATTACCGTCGTTTTGGTGACGAAAATAGGCATGGGAGCAATCTTCGATCAGCGTAATCCCCCTCTCCTGACAAAAGGAATGAAGCTCTCCGGAATTTTGCGGGAAACCGAAATAATGAGTCAGCAGCAGGGCGCGAACCGGCGTTTTGCTCCGTTCGATTAGCCTTGCTAGCGATGAAATTCTTGGTGCCAGTCTTTCATCAAGCGGGTAGAGGATCACCCTCCCATTCAAACGAATGGCCGGGTCGAGCATGGTTCGACAGTGATAAGCCGGAACCAGCAGAGCCCCCTGTGCCCCAACGCCCGCCCTGGAATAAGCTTCATGGAGGGCGTAGCGCCCCCGACTATAGAAGCGATATGGCGTATCCGCCACGATTGGGAAGAATGTCCGGTTTGTCGAAAGCCCAATCGAGACACTGGTCAATCGCGGCAGGAGCGGTACTCTAGGCGCAGGAAACTGGCAATTTCTTGCGTCAAATGCGCGAAAACAGAGTTCCCTTTCGGCCACTTCGGAGGAATCAAGCTCGTCCTGTTGGCTATTCAACACACGTGTCGCTTGGCTGCTCATGATGGAAGGTCAATCACCTTGAGCCAGGCTTCTGTCGCTTTTTCAACCGCACTACGCCATTCAGCGCGTGAAAACGTATGGTCTGCTTCTTCGATGTCCCGACGCGTGATTTTTGGGTGCCGCAATATTGCCGAGAGCCTGTCCGAGGAGGCAGCAAATTCAAGGAACTCCTTGGCAACATAATCATTGCCGCTTAGAACGAGAAGCACCGGACACTGGGTTCCATCCAGCACATCGAGCATTTGTTCCTGAAAGGACGGTACCCCAGCATTTGTGGCGGCACCTGCAGCACCAAGCCGCGCCGCTCTGAGACTACGAAGAAATCCGGTGATGGCGCGCACGATCCCAAGCTTGCCACTGAGGAGCTTGCGCCAAAAATCCATCTGTAACAGACGTTCAGCGTAATAGTGTTTTATGTGCGTTTGCGCCAATGTTGCCTCGGAGCGCACCCAAGGGTTCAGTAGCACGACACCACCGATTTGCACATCATGCTTTGCCCACTGGTACATCAGACAGGCTGAAGCTGCATCGCATAGTCCCCACAGAACGATCCGTTCAAGTTGCGGGCAGTGGATGAGAAATGCTTCGATTGCTGCGGCAATGTCTTCGGTAATGCTTTCAAAACCCTGCAGGTTGCCGCTGCTATCGCCCATTCCCCGGTAGTCAAAGCGCATGGTCGGATAGCCACACAACGCCAGATAACGAGAGAGCAACAAAAATTGGCGGTGGCTCCCGACACGATATTGAGGTCCACCGACAACGATCAAGACTCCTGTTTTTCCCATCTTTTCCGACGTAGCAACGATACCGAGCAGTTCCTCTTCGTTACAGGAGAAACAGAATGCTTGTTCGATGATGCTCATGACAATTCACCGAGCGCCATCAAAGTGGCATCGAGAAGCTCGGGAGCATCCTCAATTTCGGTCGTCAACCAGAAGGCCGGAGCGCGAACAAGCTGCGGCTGAACGACGTATCCTGCACCCCGCCAACGATCGATAAACCGTTCTGAGACCGGCGCTATGGATGCTTCATCACGTAGCGAAGTCTCAAACCATAAGACTGTCCCTTGCCCACCAAGAGGCGGTGCCAACTCGGCAGATTCCAAGCCTTCGACCAAGGCAGGTGAAACGGTATAGCCGGCAATTTCAATCGACTTACCACTAGCAAGGGCGGTACGCAGTTTCTCGCCGATTGCCTTGGCTTGGCCGGAGGCAAGTTCACTAGCCATTCCCAGACGCATGAATTGTTGCCAATGCGGCTTGCCTGCAACAACAGGCTGCCAGAAAACGAAATTGACCCGCTCCGGTAACTTGGCCGCGAGTTCGCTAGCAAGAAGGCATCCTGCTCGCAACCCCCAAAGGATCAGGGGAGCCTGACTGAGCTTTCTCAGGCAGGAATAACCTTCAAGCAGATCCTCAAGCCAGGCCTGCCAGGTAGCATCGCCAAAATCACCGCCGCTATCCCCGCACCCCTGCAAGTCAATCTGCAGAAGATCATAGCCTGCCGCCGCCATCGCTCTGCACTGAAGAGCCGCCATCCTTCGCGACTTGTTTGTCTCCTCGGCAAAGGGATGTACGTAAAGCACCGCTCCGCGCGAATGACCATCTTTTGCCGGATGGAACATGCAAAAGCGCTGGCCGTTGCGGGTAGAAATGAAAAAAGGCTGCACGGCCAGGGCTATAAATCAGCCAGCGAGCTTGGTGTCGACGAATTCGACCAGCGACCCGACGGTCGCAAACGTGCGACCTTCGATATCGTCGTCCTCAACGACGAAGCCGAAGCGTTCCTCGAGGCCGGTAATCAAGGCAACAACGGCCATTGAATCAAGTTCGGGGATAGCGCCCAGAAGGGGAGTATCGACGGAAAATGAGGCCGACCGACCATTCAGACTCAGTATTTCATCCAGCAAGGACAAGATTTCTTTTTGGGTATTCAAACCATGCTCCTTCAACAGCACGATGGGGATGGCGGATTATAGGCCGAGATTGCCGGCACGACTGTGAGATACTCCACGCTGTCATATGCTGCTTCATGGCAAGCTTCCCAATCATGAAAGACTCCATACTTCTACACGAACTCATCTCGCGCTCGGCCGAGCGCAACGATAGCGCCATTGCATTAAGCTATGGTAAAGAGGCACTTAGCTACGGCGAACTGCAGCAGGCTGTCACCCAATTTTCCAGCGGCCTGATCAATTTGGGCCTGGCTCGCGGCGAGCGCGTTGCAATCTATCTCGAAAAGCGCTTCGAAACGGTGATTGCAAGTTTTGGCGCACCGGCAGCGGGCGGCGTGTTTGTCCCGCTCAACCCCTTGCTCAAGCCTGAGCAAGTCGGTTATATCCTGCGTGACTGCAACGTCCGGGTACTTGTCACCTCTCCCGAGCGTTTGGCACTACTGCAGGAAACCCTGCCCGAATGCCACGATCTGCGTCATTTGGTGATACTCGATTCGAGCACCCAGATACCGTCGATTTCAGGATTGAATATCGTCCGCTGGCGTGATTTGCTCAATGCGCCCCTGGCAACCGGCCATCGGGTCATCGACACCGATATGCTGGGCATTTTGTATACCTCTGGCAGCACAGGAAAGCCAAAGGGCGTGGTGCTTTCACACCGCAACATGGTTTCCGGCGCCAAGAGCGTTTCAAGTTATCTCGAAAACAATGCCGAAGATACGCTGCTGGCTGCCCTTCCCCTGTCCTTTGATGCCGGATTCAGCCAATTGACCACCGCCTTCCATGTAGGTGCGCGAGTCGTCCTGCTCAACTATCTGCTGCCACGAGATGTACTCAAGGCGATTGAGCGTGAAAAAGTGACCGGATTGACTGCCGTTCCGCCGCTTTACATACAACTCACTCAACTGCAGTGGCCAGCGTCGGTGACGGAGCACCTGCGCTATTTCGCCAACACCGGTGGCCGGATGCCGCGCGAGACTCTGGAAGCGCTCCGCAGGCACCTACCCAAATCAAACCCCTTCCTGATGTACGGATTGACCGAAGCATTCCGCTCGACCTTTCTCCCCCCGGAAGAGGTTGACCGCCGCCCGGACTCTATCGGCAAAGCTATCCCCAATGCTGAAATTTTGGTGTTGCGTGAAGATGGAACACCTTGCGCTCCCAACGAACCCGGCGAACTTGTCCATCGCGGCGCGTTGGTGGGCATGGGTTATTGGAACGACGTGGAAAAAACGGCCGAACGCTACAAACCTCTCCCGATCCACGCGCCAGGGCGTGAAGCCGGACTGGTGTTACCTGAAATCGCTGTTTTTTCAGGTGATACCGTACGTCAGGACGATGACGGGTTCCTCTATTTCATCGGCCGTCGTGATGAAATGATGAAGACATCGGGCTATCGCGTCAGCCCCACCGAAGTCGAAGAAATACTCTACGCCACAAAGATGGTTGGCGAGTGCGTCGCCTTCGGCATCGACGATGACCGCCTGGGTCAGGCTATCCAGGTCATCGTTACGCCACCGCTAGACCGGAAACTGGATGTTGCTGCGCTACAAGCCGAATGCAGAACACGAATGCCCGCCTATATGATCCCGGCAGGCATTGATGTCCGTGAAGGCCCGCTACCACGGAATCCAAACGGTAAAATCGACCGAAAAACCTTGTCCACAGCGTGGATTGAGCAGAAAAACCAATAAGTCGCTTGCAATGGAAAATTCTGAATGACGACGCAAAGTAATACAGCGCCATCTCATGCCGCTATGAACCAGTTTCATGCGGAAGCAAACCAGCTAATCGTCGCAGGTATGCCGCTTGAGCGTCTGGCAGCAAGGGTAGGCCAAACTCCTTTCTACGCCTATGACCGAGGCGCTATTCATTCACGCATCGCGGAATTGCGCTCAGCCCTGCCTGACACCGTCAAACTTCACTTTGCGATGAAGGCAAACCCAATGCCCGCCCTGGTTGGTTTCATGGCAGGATTGGTGGATGGGATTGATGTTGCTTCGGGCGGCGAACTGAAGATCGCCCTTGATGCCGGTACAAACCCACAGGAAATCAGCTTCGCCGGTCCGGGAAAACAAGATTCAGAACTGAGAAAGGCGGTGGCTGCCGGCATCCTGATCAATATCGAGTCTTTTCGTGAAATCGATGTCCTGGCCGAAATTTCCAATGAATTGAAACTGCCAGCGCGAGTTGCCGTACGCGTCAATCCGGATTTCGAACTCAAGGGATCCGGCATGAAAATGGGTGGCGGCCCCAAGCAATTTGGCGTCGACGCAGAGCAAGTTCCCGAACTTCTGGCTCGCATCGGCGAACGCGGACTCTCATTCGAAGGCTTTCATCTTTTCGCCGGCTCCCAGAACCTCAAGGCGGAATCCATTTGCGAAGCCCAGCAGAAATCGTATGAACTCGCTCTCGCCCTTGCTCAGCACGCCCCTTCTCCGGTGTTATTTCTCAACCTGGGCGGCGGATTTGGTATTCCCTACTTCCCTGGTGAGCAGAGGCTGGATTTATCTTCGATCGGCGAAAATCTCAAACAACTGGCTGATCGGGCAAAACTCGAATTTCCTCAGGCGTCACTGGTCATCGAGCTTGGACGCTACTTGGTTGGTGAAGCGGGTATCTATGTCACCAAGATCTTGGACCGCAAGATTTCGCGGGGACAGACTTATCTGATCGTCGACGGGGGGCTCAACCACCACCTCTCCGCCTCCGGAAACTTCGGGCAGATCATCCGAAAAAACTATCCTGTCACTATTGGCAACCGAATGAATTCCACTGACGACGAAATTGTTAGCGTCGTCGGTCCTTTGTGCACCCCACTGGACATCTTGGCTGACCGTATGCGCCTGCCTGCCGCACGCCCTGGAGACTTGGTTGTGATTTTTCAGTCCGGCGCATATGGGGCTAGTGCCAGTCCTCAAGGCTTTCTCGGACATCCTGGAGTAATTGAAATTTTGATTTAGTTTCGGAAATCATGCGGAAGCATCTACTGCTGCTGATTTTGAAAATTATCATTCCGAATCCAATGGTGTGATAGAGAGCTAAATCTCCTTCAAAGCTAGGCTGAGTGGTCAGAAAGCAAGTCTGAGACAGTTCAAGGAAATAGCCGAGACTGCGGGCGGAAAATTAGAATCACACCCTCCCCCAAGGCAGCCATTTGCCGGTTCCGTTACAATAGAACTTTTGCATATGCATTTGCGCTAACCGACTCCTCTAAAGCCTAATAAACCCGACACTTTTCCAGCTTATTCGAAAAATATTCGGCAACTCTACAAAATCTAGACCACCAAATAACCGGCAGTCAAAAAGAATATTCTTCAGCGTGAAATAGTGCATATCTAAGATGTTTCAAAATTCATAAAGTACGGTTCGAGAAGAACTCGTTCTTACAACAAGTAAATCCGTTTTGATCTGCTTTGACCCAAAGCTGGTTAGACGCAACGCAGGAAAAATGGTGGTGCCTTGGTCCAACCGGACCGGCACCATCCTAGTTAGGATGGAGCGAAACAATCATGATCAGGGTGTTTAATCATTGGTTCTCGTGGCGTAGCTTAGCCGGAGTTCTGTTCGACTTTTCCTTCCTCATTGTTAGCCTGCTCATAATCTTTATGTGGGTAAACAGCGGCTTGCCCATTAATACAAAACAGTTGCTCATTTATGCATCAATGTTCGCCATTGCGATGCTTTCGATCAATTTGCTCCTTGGCTTCTATCAACGCACGACAACCCGTCCGTTTTCTGACAATCGCGCCCGAGGCGTGCTCTCGCTGTACCTCGCAGTACCTGTAGCCTATGGCTTGTACACGCTGCTGCCGGTAGCCACCGTAAATCGTGACTTGATCCAGCTATCAGCCATGTCGGCTGTCTTTGGAATGTTGGTAACTCGAGTGGGCGCGGCCCATACTCCGACGACGAAAATGCTTCGCCGCCGCATCCTTGTGTTCGGTACCGGATTCCAGGCACTTGCAGTAAAGCAGGCGCTGGAGCGCTCTGACCCGGCAACGGAGATCATCGGTTTTTACCCAGGCGCTAACGAAGACAGCGCCCAGGTGGCGGCACAAATGATCCTCAGTCGGGAGCACTCGCTTACAGACACGGCGCGCAACCTCAATGTGGATGAGATTGTCGTAGCACTAACCGAACGCCGAGGGGGTTCAATGCCCTTGCGCGAATTGCTGGATTGCAAGCTGCAGGGCATCCGTGTTTTGGACTTGGCCAGTCACTTTGAACAAACGCTTGGCCAAATCCGGCTTGACTCACTTTATGCCGGCTGGCTTATATTTGGTGACGGATTTCGGCAAGGTGCGATACGAACCGGTGTCAAACGCTTATTCGACATTCTTTGCGCAAGCGTCCTGATCGTCCTTGCTTTGCCAATCATGTTGATTGCCGCACTGTTGATTGTGCTGGAAGATGGTTTTCCCCTGCTCTACCGTCAAGAACGTGTCGGACTCAACGGGAGGCTGTTCAATGTCATCAAATTCCGCAGCATGCGTCGCGATGCCGAAAAAGATGGGAAACCCATCTGGGCCCAGGCAAAAGATAATCGCGTAACCCGGATTGGCCAAGTGATTCGCAAACTCCGCATTGACGAGCTGCCACAGCTATTTAGTGTTTTGAAAGGTGACATGAGTCTGGTTGGCCCCCGTCCGGAACGTCCGTTTTTCGTTGACCAGCTAACCAAAGAAATCCCTTTCTATGCAGTTCGGCACAGCGTAAAACCCGGCGTTACTGGATGGGCTCAGGTACGCTATCACTATGGTGCGACTGTCGAGGACTCTGCTGAAAAGCTGCAGTATGACCTTTACTATGTAAAGAACCATTCTCTGTTTTTGGACATTGTCGTTCTTTTCGAAACCATCGGTGTCGTGCTGACCGGTAAAGGCGCCCATTAACCCCCGTATCGTAGCTATCCGCAACCCACCTGATCCAGTTCATGGATATCGTAAATAACTCTCTCATTTCCTGGAGTTTTGGGTTAGCCGCTCTTGCTTACCTGTCGCTTTCTGCCTACCTTTTTTCATTCGGCAGGGATTGGCGCGCAAGTATCTGGGCTCGCCGTATAGTTATTGCGGCCGGCCTTTCCACCATCTGGGCAGCATCAGCCTTTCTTGCTGCACAAGGTTCGCAGTCATTGATGGTGCTAACCTCCTCATTGCTCGATGTCCTTCGATACGGAGCTTGGTACGCATTCTTAATATCGATCCTGGCACCCAAGACAGCTTCGATTGAAACGAAATCGGTGATAGCTCCGTGGCTCCCGAACACCTGCTGGGTATTGGTTGGGGCCGGGATATTCATGCAGTTTGCCCTCGCCACCGGATGGTTATTGCCGCAAGAATGGTTGCGTACACTGATTTTCCACGGATTAGCAGAGGCCGTCGTTGGCCTAATCCTGATTGAGCATCTGTTTCGAACAGTGGCTGAAGACTCTCGCTGGAATATCAAGCCACTTTGCTTGGCCTTGTTATTCCAATTCGGTTTTGACATCTATCTATTTTCAGATGCGGTGATGTTTAACCGAATCGACGGAGACGCCCTAACAGTACGCGGATTTGTTCACGCGACAACCGTTCCTCTGCTCATGCTTTCTACGGAACGAAGCAAGGACTGGACGTCAAAAATCCGCCTGTCACAAAAAGCTGCCTTCCATTCCGTTACGCTTCTCTTTTCTGGCGTGTACCTGTTGTTTATGGCAGGCGTCGGATATTACGTCCGCTATTTTGGTGGCGAATGGGGACATGCATTCCAACTGGCTCTATTCGTTGTTGGCATGCTCGTCTTGGGTATCTTGTTGGTTTCTGGCTCAATGCAAGCCAAGCTTAAGGTGCTAGTGGGCAAGCATTTTTTTCGGTACCGTTACGATTATCGTGAAGAATGGCTTCGCTTCACCCAAACGCTTACCACTCTGGACTCTCCGCAATCAATGGGGGAGCATGTAATAAGGGGCTTGGCAAACATGGTGGAAAGCCCGGCAGGAGCCTTGTGGCTCCGAAACTCAACTCAGGACTATTTCTACCAAAATGCCAGCTGGAACCTTCCTGAATGCACAGGCAAGGAACTGGTTAACTCCTCCTTGTGCCAATTCCTGATTGCAAGCGGATGGGTCATTAATCTGGAAGAGTATCGTTGCTTCCCGGCCCGCTATAACGGCCTTGAAATTCCGGAGTGGCTCTCAGAGCTTCCCAATGCCTGGCTGATTGTCCCGTTGATGGTCGGAAGCGAAATACAAGGCTTCGTCATCCTCGCCAGTTCACGTACGCCAATCAACGTGAACTGGGAGGTCAACGATCTCTTGCGAACAGCAGGCTGCCAAGCTGCGAGTTTCCTGGCAAAAATGCAGGCAACAGAGGCATTACTTGAGGTTCGAAAATTCGATGCCTTTAACAAGATGTCAGCATTTGTCGTCCATGACCTCAAAAATATCGTTACGCAGCTTTCTTTGATGCTTAAGAATGCAGAGCGCCATTCCGGCAATCCGGAGTTCCAGCAAGATATGCTGATGACCGTAGATCATGCGGTTGAGCGTATGCGCCAGCTCATGTTGCAACTACGTGAAGGCGCAAAGCCTCCAGGCGGTATCTGTGGAGTCAATCTTGCCGAAGTCATTCAGCGGATTCAAAAAGACAAAATTAGCCAAGGACGGTCGCTGGAAGTCCGTATCGACGATCAGTTGATCGCTCGAGGCCATGATGAGCGACTGGAGCGCGTTCTTGGGCATCTCGTACAAAATGCCCTTGATGCCTCACCACCGGACGGTAAAGTCTGGATCAGTGTGGAACGAAAGAACGACAAGGCAGCTGTCGAAGTTGGCGACAATGGTCATGGAATGTCGAAGGAGTTCATTCGTGACCGCCTTTTCAAGCCATTCCAAAGTACAAAAGAAGCGGGAATGGGTATCGGTGCTTACGAAAGCGCCCAGTATATTCGCGAGCTGGGTGGCGAGATGCTTGTTGATAGCGAGCTTGGTCAAGGAACTCGCATCACGATTTACCTACCCTTGTTTGTCATTCGTACTGAATCCGATCTAAGAGAAAGAGAAGTTGCGTGACTACTGAACGGCCTCGCCCCCTGCTCATCGTTGAAGATGACCTCGCGTTGCAAAAACAGCTTCGTTGGTCATTTGACCAATACGAGACACTGACTGCGGCCGACCGCGAGAGTGCTCTGACGCAGATCCATCGACATGCCCCCCCGGTAGTAACCATGGACCTCGGGCTTCCTCCGGATGCCGACTCGGTTTCAGAAGGATTTCGCCTTCTGGAACAAATACTTGCATCAGCCCCAGACACAAAAGTCATCGTCCTGACTGGCCAGAATGATCGCACGAATGCCTTGCGCGCCATTGCGCTCGGCGCCTACGACTTTTTTGCCAAGCCGTTCGAACCCGAATTGCTGGCACTGACCATCGATCGCGCCTTCCGCCTCCATGACTTGCAGCAGGAAAACCGGCGCCTCCATGCCTCTCAGCACCCAACTGCGCTCGGCGGCCTGTTGACACGCGACGCCGGAATGCAACGCGTTTGCCGGACCATTGAAAAGGTCGCCAACAGCAACGCCACTGTTCTTCTGCTTGGCGAGAGCGGTACAGGCAAGGAGCTTCTGGCCCGAGGCCTGCATGAATCATCGCCACGAGCGAAAGAACGCTTCGTCGCCATCAACTGCGCTGCAATTCCCGAGAATCTTTTGGAAAGTGAGTTGTTCGGCTATGAGAAAGGTGCCTTCACCGGTGCCGCCAAGACCACGCCAGGCAAAATTGAAACAGCGAACGGCGGCACGCTGATGTTGGACGAAATCGGAGATCTCCCCCTACCGCTCCAATCTAAGCTGCTTCGATTCTTGCAAGAGCGGGTAGTAGAACGCCTTGGCGGACGGCAGGAAATTCCCGTCGACGTTCGCATTGTCTGTGCTACCCATCAGGATTTGAAAACCCAGATCAGCGACGGGCGTTTTCGGGAAGATTTATTTTACCGCCTTGCCGAAATCGTCATCCCGATCCCCCCGCTACGTGAGCGCCTAGGCGACCCGGCGCTACTAGCACACGCCTTCGTGCACAAGTTTGCCGGTGAACAAAAACGCGGCAGTATGGCACTCGGTGAAGATGCTGTTCGCGCCATCGAAGCCCATCGATGGCCTGGAAATGTCCGAGAATTGGAGAACTGCGTCAAACGAGCAGTCATCATGGCAGATAGTTCCCGCATTACGCGAGAGGATATTGGGCTAGACAGTAACGCTGAAGATGAGATCGAGTTCATCGACTTGCGGAAGGTACGAGATGATGCCGAGCGTCAGGCAATCGTCACTGCACTGGGCCGGGCAAACGGCAATCTTCTGAAAACTGCCGAGATTCTGGGAATAAGTCGCCCCACCCTCTATGATTTGATGCATCGACTTGGCTTGAAATAACAGTACTTCTGAAAAGAGACAAACCATGAAAATCTCACGCCCGATATTATCAAAGACCGTTTCAACGTTGTTGCTGGCACTGGTTCTCAGTGCTTGTGGCGGCGAATCGCCAGAAAGCCTCATCGCATCAAGCAAAGGCTACCTAGCCAAGAACGATACCAAGGCAGCGATTATTCAACTCAAAAATGCGCTACAGCAAAATCCCAACCTCGGTGAAGCACGCTTTCTCCTTGGTTCGGCGCTGCTCGAAAACGGTGACCTTTCGGGAGCCGAACTCGAATTGCGCAAGGCATTGGAACTCAAGCACTCTGCCGACGCTGTAGTGCCGCTACTCGCCCGCTCCTTGCTGGGCAGAGGCCAAGCAAAAAAACTGATTGACGAATTCGGAAAGACTACACTTTCAGGCGGGGTACCACAGGCAGCCCTGAATACCTCGCTGAGCGCAGCATATGCCGGCCTCGGGAAACCAGACATGGCAAAAGCATTGCTTGCCGAAGCACTAAAAAGCAGTCCTGACTACATCCCCGCTCGCCTCGCCGAGATTCGTGAGGCCATCGCAGCCCGCGATGCAGCAACAGCAAAATCAAAAACAGATGCGCTGCTGGCTCAACAACCTGCTAATCCAGAAGCTCTGTTTATCAAAGGTGGGCTTTTGGCACTAGATGGCGATGCAGAAGGAGCGCTCGCCCAGTATAAAAAAACCATTGAAACAAAACCCGGTTTCCTGCCTGCCCATGCAGCAATAATCTTTGCCCTGTTACAAACCAACAAGTCCGATGAAGCCGTTAAGCAGCTTGAGGCGCTAAAAAAAGTTGCGCCCAAGAACCCGCAGACCTATTTCCTGGATGCCCAGGTCAATTACCAGCGTAAAGAATACAAAACCGCCCGCGAGTCAGCCCAGCAATTGTTGCGCATGTCACCGAACAACCCGAACAGCCTACAGATCGCTGGTGCCATTGAATACCAGCTGGGCGCCTACTTGCAGGCCGAAACCTACCTCGCCAGAGCCTTGCAATCCGACCCCCAACTCCAGATGGCTAGGCGCTTGCTGGTTGCAAGCCATCTGCGCGCGGGACAGCCCGTCAAGGCTATCGAAGCAATTCAGCCTGTTTTGAATACCATCGACAAAGATTCGGCGTTTCTTACCTTGGCCGGCGAAGCCTATCTTCAGAATGGCGAGCCTAACAAGGCCGCTGAATACTTCTCCAAGGCCGCCAAATTGGAACCAGAAAATCCCTCAAAGAAAACCTCGCTTGCCTTGGCGCACCTCGCCCAAGGGAATTTCGAGTCCGGTTTCCAGGAACTCGAGAAGATTTCTGCGGCGGACAAAGGTATCACTGCTGACCTGGCGCTGATTACTGCACATCTGAAAAACAACCAAATGGACAAAGCGCTTCTGGCAATCGATGCCCTTGAAAAGAAGCAACCCGACAACCCGGCAACGCACAATTTGCGCGCCCGTGCCCTGCTTGCAAAAAAGGACATTTCAGGAGCCCGGAAGAGTTTCGAGAGAGCCATTGCACTCAAGCCCACCTTCTATCCTGCTGTAGCCAGCTTGGCAGGGCTTGATTTACTCGACAAAAAACCAGAAGAAGCACGCAAGCGGTTCGAAGCCCTGCTCGCAGCGGACCCAAAGAACACTCAAGCCCTGCTCGCGCTCGCTGAAATGGCATCTGCCGAAAGCGGAAAATCTGATGAAGTGATCGCCTTAATCGGAAAAGCCATCAATGCTGCGCCCAGTGATGCGCCCCCACGATTAGCCTTGATTCAGTATCACTTGAAAAGCAAGGATAATAAGAAAGCACTTTCCGCTGCCAACGAAGCTTTGTCGGCCATGCCGGAAAAACCGGAAATTCTGGAGGCATTGGGACGCGTCCAACAACTGTCAGGCGACCTAAATCAAGCCTCGACAACCTACGGAAAAATGGCAGTGCTCCAGCCGGCCTCACCGGTTCCATTGCTTCGACTGGCAGAAGTCCAGTTTGCCAACAAGAACAAAGACGAAGGTATCAAGAGTCTTAGAAAAGCTCTTGAAATCAAACCTGATCTTCTGGATGCTCAGCGCGCGCTTATTCAGGTGGCGATTGAGAACAAAAACACTACCGAGGCATTGAACATCGCCAAAACAGTACAGAAACAACGGCCAAAGGAAGCCTCCGGTTATCTGCTAGAAGGAACGGTATACGCTGCCAACAAAGCGTGGAACGAGGCAATCGGCGCGTTCCGAAATGGCCTGAAGGAAGCTCCGGCGCCTGAATTGGCGATGAGGCTGCACGGCGCCATGCTTAGCTCCGGAAATGCGACGGAAGCGGAAAAGCAAGCAGCTAGCTGGCTAAAAGATCATCCGAAAGATGTCGCATTCCGAATGTATATGGGCGACCTTGCATCAAGTGCAAAAAACTTCCCATTGGCTGTTGTTCATTACCAAAGCGCACTCAATCTTCAACCACAGAACGCACTGATTCTCAACAACATGGCTTGGGCAACCGGACAAACAAAGTCGCCAAAAGCGATTGATTTTGCAGAGAAAGCCAATCAACTGGCACCGAATCAACCTGCGTTCATGGATACGCTTGCCATGCTTCTTGCAGACAAAGGCGAGACCAAGAAAGCCATCGCCATACTAAGAAGCGCTCTGGACATTGCACCGCAATCTGCAGCCATCCAGCTGAACCTAGCCAAAGTATTGATCGGGGCCGGCAATAAAGAAGATGCACGCAAAGAACTGGATGCTTTATCCAAGCTAGGAGAAAAATTCTCTGGGCATGCCGAGGTCGCGCAACTTTTGAAAAATCTATAATCCGCAATATTTTGAACGCTACTTCAATAAATCATAGGAACAAAGAATGACAACCATTGCTGTCGTAGGTTTGGGTTACGTTGGTCTGCCGCTTGCCGTCGAATTTGGCAAAAAATACCGTACGATCGGCCTTGACCTCTCGCCGGAAAAAATCGCCTGCTACAAAAAGCACTACGACCCAACTGGCGAAGTGAGCTCCGAAGAACTTAAAGCAGCAACACTCCTGGAAGTTGGGACGGATCCATCCGCACTCAAGGACGCTGATTTCATCGTCGTCGCCGTTCCGACCCCGGTCGACGATGCCCGCCAGCCCGATTTCTCCCCGTTGGTGGGCTCATCAACCTCAGTCGGGCGGAACCTGAAACAGGGTGCCATCGTGGTTTTCGAATCGACAGTCTACCCAGGCGCAACCGAAGAAATATGCATTCCGATTATTGAGAAAGAGTCTGGAAAACGATGGAAGCAGGACTTCTTCGTTGGGTACTCGCCGGAGCGGATTAACCCGGGTGACAAGGAAAGAACAGTCACCAAAATCGTCAAGGTAGTTTCTGGTGACACACCAGAAACTTTGGCTAAGGTTCAGGAAATCTATGGCGCTGTTATCACCGCTGGCGTCTATCCCGCTTCCAGTATCAAAGTGGCTGAGGCAGCCAAGGTTATCGAAAACACCCAGCGCGACCTCAACATTGCGCTGATGAACGAGCTCGCCATCATCTTCGACAAGATGGACATCAACACGCTGGAAGTTCTCCAGGCCGCTGGCACCAAGTGGAACTTCCTGCCATTCAGGCCGGGCCTCGTCGGTGGCCACTGCATCGGAGTTGACCCCTATTACCTGACCCACAAGGCCCAGAAACTCGGTTATCACCCGGAAGTCATTTTGGCTGGCCGACGCATCAATGACGGCATGGGCAAATTCGTTGCCGAAAAAACCATCAAACAAATGGTTCGCAACGGACACCCGGTCAAGGACATGCCTATCATCGTTCTCGGTCTGACCTTCAAGGAGGACTGTCCTGATTTGCGTAATTCACGAGTAATAGACGTCATTCAGGAATTGGAATCCTACGGAGCCAAAGTCATAGTTCATGATCCAGTTGCCGAAGCCAAAGAAGCGCGTCATGAATACGGAGTTGATCTCGTATCCTGGGAAGATCTGCCGAAAGCTGCCGCCATCGTATTGGCCGTAAGTCATCGCGAATTCAAGGCAAGGACAACCAGCGAAATCTTGTCTAAACTGGAAAAGGGTGGAGTGATTTCCGACGTCAAGAGCATGTTCAACCCTTCTGAGTTTTCAGATTCGGGCATTTCGCTCTGGCGCCTGTAAGGAGCTTTCATGAAGCGCTCACTGTCTCAATTCCGAATATTGACCCAATTAACTTGGGTAGTGGGCGTTTCAATTATTTCCCCCCCCCCTGTTGCGGCAGTGGAAAACAACAATCAGGCCGAGCGAGCCAGTGTTCTGCGCATTAATGCCCGAAATCTCGAACACGGTGAAAATGGCATCGCCCGTAACCCAGAGAAAGCCGTCGAGCTCTATTGCGAGGCGGCACGATTAGGTGATGTGGAGGCCCAGTACAATCTGGGATGGATGCTCGCCAATGGGCGTGGCATACCCAGGGACGACGCAACCGCTGCCTATTTTTTCACCATGGCAGCCAAACAGGGTGATCCACTTGCTCAGCGAATGCTGAGACAAGTTGGCGACCCTGCAGCCTCGCCCCCCTCCTGCTTGTTCGATACAGAAGGCAATGACATCGTTTCGAGAACCCCCCCTGATCAACGGAGAATCCTCGATCTGGTGACAAAGCTCGCCCCCGAGTACGGCATCTATCCCAGGCTCGCAATGGCGGTTATCCGCACCGAGTCCAACTTCAACGCTGCCGCTGTTTCACCGAAAAATGCACAGGGGCTGATGCAACTAATTCCAGAAACTGCCGAACGCTTCAATGTAAAGAAACCGTTCGATCCTGAACAGAACATTCGGGGAGGCCTTGCCTATCTACGCTGGCTGCTCGCCTACTTTAAAGGCGACATCGCTTTGGTTGCCGCAGCCTATAACGCAGGGGAAGGTGCTGTTAATCGCTATGCCGGCATTCCACCCTACGCCGAAACAAAAGGCTATGTAAAACGGATTCTTGAACTGTTCCAGCGTGATGAGCATCCCTTCGATGCGAAGGTCACCTCGCCATCACCGGAATGGCAAAAAATCACCAAGAACAGGTTGATGTGAGCTTTAACGCCATACTCAGAATCACGCTCGCCCTGACGGCAGTTTATTCAGGTCTGGCGGTAGCGGACCTCATGGAAAGCATTGACCGCGTCAAGCCCAGCATCGTCGTCGTCGGTGTCTTCAACAGAACAAGCAGCCCGCAATTCCAGATGCGCGGCACTGGGTTCATAGTTGCTCCGGGCAACATGGTCGCGACAAACGCTCACGTCGCTCCCGAAACACTTGATTCAGCCACTCGAATCGCCTTTCTCTCCCCCACCGAATCTCGCGACAGTTCAAAACTGCGCATTGCCAACGTCATCGCACGAGATCGGGATCACGACTTGGCGTTGCTGGCGTTCGACGGCCCTCCACTCTTGCCGGTACGCATCAGCAACTCCGACCCGGTCCGCGAGGGGCAATCAATCGCCTTCACCGGTTTTCCGATCGGCGGAGCCTTAGGCTTCTCACCGGTTACGCACCGGGGAACAATTTCTTCAATCACCCCCATTGCAATTCCCAGTGGGAACTCGAATCAGTTGAACGAAAAACTGATCCATCAATTGAAACGCGGAACATTTAAAATATTCCAACTCGACGCCACCGCCTATCCTGGAAATAGCGGCAGTCCGGTATTTGATACAGAAACCGGCGATGTGATTGGCGTCATCAACATGGTGTTCATCAAGGGTGTCAAAGAGAGTGTCTTGGCACAACCCTCGGGAATTAGTTATGCCATTCCTTCGGCTTATCTGAATGAGTTGATTCGATCTGTTTCAGGAAAAAGATAGCACTTTGCATACAAGTACTTTGTCGGTTTTCTTTACACCCATCTCACTTTCAAGATAACAGGTGAATTTAACCAGCTGTTTTAACTAACAATAATCACCAGCGGCACGGTTCTTGCTTAAGTAAACTCAAAACTGGCGTTATGAGTACGCCACATCAATGCTTCAGGAGTCTAACGTGACCAAATCCACAAAACATGATCAAGAGACCGTGCAGAATGCCGATATGGCAACTGAACAGACTCACTCCCCCGGTCGACGTAGACTGATCCAAGGCGCCTCCGTAGCCCCGGTTCTTCTTGTTTCCGGCCGCTCGGCACTGGCCTGCAACCCTGACACCGATAAATGCGGCCTCTCTCCAATGGCATGGATTTCCGCACACCCGAACAAAGGCCAGGCAGCGATTAACGTGTCACATGCAGTCGGTTGCAACTCTTTGGGTAAGAATCCGAACTATTGGACGAGCGTCATCAATACCAGTTCTTATAAAAACCAAACCTTGCCGTTCTATTCGACCAAAACGATCAAGGTGATTTTGTATGGCACTGACCAAAAGCTGAAGTACTACTGCGCAGCCTATCTGAATGCAGCAACTAATCCTACTTACGCATTGACGACTGGCGAGGTAGCTACACTATATGGAACCACCGGTAGCAATGGCACCCTTGGCGGACGCGCAACCGACTGGACTGAAGCCAAGATGTTCCTTGAGCAAACTTGGTCATAAAAACTGACATTTTCCGAACCGCTCACCCCAGCAACGGAACTGCCAAGCGTGCTTGAAGTTTTCGAAAAAGGCGATTTCGTTGCTGTAAGTTTTTCTGGCGAAGATGAATCGACCGTCTTTTTGCCATTCTCCGGCGATATCATGCTCGCCTCGAAAGAGTCGGTATCAGGTTTAGCAGCAGGGAGAAAAGACAAACCTCCTTGCACGCTGATACTTCAGGAAACATTGCGCCACCTTGGTGCAGACAGCGATAGTTAGTCGCCCATCTCCCCTCAATTTGCCTATAGAATTGCGGCATGATTTTTCCGCCACTCGGCGAACTCGCCCCTAGCAAGATCGAAACTAGCCTGCAGGGGCAAGGGGTTTGCATTGCGGTCGGGCCATTTCTGTGTCGAATCACCAGCGACACGGGATTACTCTCTAGCCCTCTTCATCAGCTCTATTCGGCATATCCAGCAAGTCTATCCCCCGACATTCTTGTCGACTTTGAGGTCAGCCTGAGACGCACCGGACACCCTTTTAACCGCCAAGTTGAATTCCTTTGGGAAGGGAAATCGCCATTTCCCGCCCTGCCATTTTCGCAAACACACCCGCTCTTCGAGTGGGGACTGAATTGGGCAATTGCCACGCTTTCTGGCAACGATGTCGTTATTCACGCAGCAGTGGTCGAAAAGAATGGATTTGCACTCGTTCTACCAGGCGATCCAGGAGCCGGGAAAAGCACGCTATGTGCTGCGCTTGCCTTGTCCGACTGGAGATTGCTCTCCGATGAACTAACCATCATTGACCGCCAGACCTTGACTGTGCGCTCTGTACCCCGCCCGATCAGCCTGAAAGACAAATCGATCAGATTGATTCAGTCGCGCTTTGCCAATGTGCAAATGACCGAACCGATCAGCGAGACTCGCAAAGGCGATATTGCCTACGCAAAGCCACACGACGACGCAGTCCAGAAAGCCAATCAGCCAGCCCCCATTGGAACAATTCTGTTCCCCAAATACCGCGCTGGCGCAACGCTAGAAATCATTCCCACAACAAACGCTTTCGCATTGGCCAAATTGCTTGAGAATACCTTCAACGTCGGGCTTCTTGGCAAGGAAGGATTTGTTGATACGGCAAAGGCTATTGCCAATGCCGCATGCTTTGAAATTACTTACAGCAGCTTTGACGACCTCCTGCCTTGGCTAAATTCAGAATGCCTAGTCAAACCCTAGCCGACCTCCTCAGAACCCCCAACACCTCAGCGACACTGGACGAGGCAGGATGGAATTCGGTAATCCGCACAGCACGACAGACTGATCTATTGGGACAGCTTGGCTCGGCTGTTATGGAAACCCAAAAAAAAGAAACGCTTCATTGGCGAATCCAGCGCGCTTTCAACCTTGAGCTGACGACCGCGCGACGACGCAACGAGGCAGCTCTTTGGGAGGTCCGAAATATTCGCAAGCTGATTCCTTCGGAGATACCAATCATCGTTCTTAAAGGCTGCGCCTATGCGCTAGCCAATGATCGCAATGCGGCAGGGCGAATGTTCTCTGACATTGACCTGATGGTAGACGCCGACCATCTTGAGAAAGTCGAGTCGGCACTGATTTCAGGGGGCTGGAAACCGTCCCAAGTCAGCGCATATGACCAAAAATACTACCGCGAATGGATGCATGAAATCCCCCCCATGGAACACGTCCGACGACGCACCACGGTCGATTTGCACCACGCCATCATTCCTATAGTGTCGCGCTTTGCATTCCCTGCCCAGCAACTGATAGCGGCGGCCATCGAAATACTCCCGGGTGTGTTCATACTAAGTCCAGCCGACCGGATCATTCACAGCTCAGTCCATGCTTTTCTTGAAGGTGTTCCCACAAAGGCATTGCGGGATATTTACGATATCACCTGCCTGATGAAACAGCACTATCCTGACCAACCCCGACCTGAGGAACTTTTAGTCAGAGCTGGTCAATTGGGTCTCGAACAACTGCTCATGGCTGCGCTCGAAGCCTCCGAGATTATTTTTGGAAAGCATGTGCGACCGCGTCACCAAACCGTCAAGCACTCCCTGCGCGGCCGCTGCTTGGCGGTCGCCGCCCAAAGCCCGCTCAAGCCCGGTCAGCTTTTGGGAAACCTGATGGCACATGCGCTACTGGCGCACTCACACTGGATGAAAATGCCTTGGTATCTTCTGATACCACACCTCGCCAGAAAAGCCTGGATTGGTTTGACGCAGAAAAATACTGCTACCTAGAATTGCCAAGATTCGGAAGAAACTACCTAAACAATTGCAGCCATAGTGCAACTAAGCAATCGATGCCGTTTCAGGTTATTGGTGTGCCCGGAGGGACTCGAACCCCCGACCTGCTGCTTAGAAGGCAGCTGCTCTATCCAGTTGAGCTACGGGCACTTGAGGGTGAAACTAGGAGGGATTGGTCGGGGCGGTGGGATTCGAACTCACGACCCTCTGCTCCCAAAGCAGATGCGCTACCAGACTGCGCTACGCCCCGACACGAGAGCCCGCATTCTAGCACCGCCTGAAAAACCGCACCAGATCAAGCGACTATCTTTTTGAAATAAAGAATCCTTGCCTGATGGCGGTCTTCATGATATTTAATCGCTTTTCTCGTCACTAGGACGCACAAAAAAATGGCAGAAGAACTGCTCCACAAACATTTCGCTCCCTACCAGCCTAAGGCTGGCGAGGATTACATGAGCGCCAAGCAACTAACGCATTTCCGCAAGATTCTCGAAACGCTCAAGAAGGAATTGAGTGAAGATATCGATCGCACGGTTCATACCATGCAGGATGAAGCTACGGTTTTCGCCGACCCGAACGACCGGGCCAGCCAGGAAACTGACATGGCAATTGAACTGCGTAACCGCGACCGCGAACGCAAGTTGATCAAGAAGATTGATGAAACGCTTGCCAGCATTGAGAGTGGCGATTATGGCTTCTGCAACAAGTGCGGAGTCGAGATCGGCATCAAGCGCCTGGAAGCTCGCCCGACGGCTACCCTGTGCATCGATTGCAAGACGCTGGACGAGCTCAAGGAAAAGCAGATGGCGAAGTAACTTGCCATTTCGTTTAGCAACCGATTTTCGGATCGGTTGCACAAATACAAAGGGCGCCTTCCGGCGCCCTTTGTGCATTCAGACGAAACTGATTACTGCTGCTGTTGCTGTTGTTGCACAGCGGCTTCCGGCGCAGCAGCCGGCTGGGCAACCGTACCCTCTTCTGCTGCTGCAGCCTTCATCGACAACTTGACGCGACCGCGGTCATCGGTCTCAAGAACCTTGACGCGAACAACCTGTCCTTCCTTGACGTAGTCTTCGACCTTGTTGACGCGCTCCTGAGCGATCTGGGAGATGTGCAGCAGACCATCCTTGCCCGGCAGCACGGAAACGATCGCACCGAAGTCTAGAATCTTCAGAACGGTACCTTCGTAGATCTTACCGATCTCGACTTCAGCCGTGATCGCATCGATACGCGAGCGGGCGGCAGCAGCAGCCTCGCCGCTGGTCGCAGCAATGGTGATCGTGCCGTCATCCTGGATATCGATTGTCGTGCCGGTTTCTTCGGTCAGGGCGCGGATAACAGCACCGCCCTTGCCGATGACGTCACGGATCTTTTCCGGATTGATCTTGAAAGTGTACAGACGCGGGGCGTAAGCAGACATCTCTTCACGCGGACCGGCAGCCGATTCCTGCATCAGGTTCAGGATGTGGATACGAGCTTCCTTAGCCTGGGCCAGTGCAACCTGCATGATTTCCTTGGTGATGCCCTGGATCTTGATATCCATCTGCAGCGCGGTGATACCAGTCGTCGAACCGGCCACCTTGAAGTCCATGTCACCGAGGTGATCTTCGTCACCGAGAATATCGGTCAGCACGGCGAAACGATTGCCGTCCTTGATCAAACCCATGGCGATACCGGCGACGTGCGCCTTGAGCGGCACACCGGCGTCAAGCAGGGCCAGACAGCCGCCGCAAACAGATGCCATTGAGGAAGAACCATTGGATTCGGTGATTTCCGAGACCAGACGCATCGAGTAGGAGAAATCTTCGGGCTTCGGCAGCACGGCGAGCAGCGCGCGCTTGGCCAGACGGCCGTGACCAATCTCGCGACGCTTCGGCGTACCGACACGACCGCATTCGCCGGTCGCATACGGGGGCATGTTGTAGTGCAGCATGAAGCGGTCACGGTATTCACCAGCCAGCGCGTCGATGATCTGCTCGTCGCGGTTGGTACCGAGCGTGGCAACAGCCAGCGCCTGGGTTTCGCCGCGGGTGAACAGGGCCGAACCGTGGGTACGCGGCAGAACGCCAGAACGCATGGTGATCGGACGCACGGTACGCGTGTCGCGACCGTCGATACGCGGAGCACCGGAAAGGATGCGGCCACGCACGATGGAAGCTTCGATTTCGTGGAACAGGTTGCCGACGGTGTTTTCGTCCGGGGCGCCTTCAGCACCGGTACACAGCGCAGCAACGGCTTCGGCGCGGATGACCTTGACGGCTTGGCTACGCGTCTGCTTGACGGTGATGTTGTAGGCTTCTTCGAGCTTGGCAGCAACCAGGGCCGACAAGCTGGCAACCAGCGCTTCGTCCTTCGGTGCAGCTTGCCAATCCCATTCCGGCTTGCCGGCTTCTTCAACCAGTTCGTTGATGGCGTTGATCGCCTTCTGCGATTCGGTATGGCCGAAAACAACGGCACCGAGCATGATTTCTTCAGACAACTGATCGGCTTCGGACTCAACCATCAACACAGCCGACTCAGTGCCTGCAACAACGAGGTCGAGCTGGCTGGTCTTGAGCTGGCTCAGGGTCGGGCAGAGGACGTACTGACCGTCGATGTAACCAACGCGAGCAGCGCCAATCGGGCCATTGAACGGGACGCCGGAGATGGCCAAGGCGGCGGAAGCGCCGATCAGGGCAGGGATATCGGAATCAATTTCCGGGTTCAGGGACATCACGGTAGCGATGACCTGGACTTCATTGTAGAAGCCATCTGGGAACAGCGGGCGGATCGGACGGTCGATCAGACGGCAGGTCAGCGTTTCCTTTTCGGAAGGACGGCCTTCGCGCTTGAAGAAACCTCCAGGGATACGGCCAGCAGCGTAGGTCTTTTCCTGATAATCAACGGTCAGCGGGAAGAAATCCTGACCCGGCTTGGCGTTCTTGGCAGCCACGACGGTAACCAGAACCACGGTTTCTTCCATGGAAACGAGTACAGCACCACCAGCCTGGCGGGCGACTTCGCCGGTTTCGATGGTGACTTGATGGTCTCCATAGGCGAAGGTCTTTTTAACGACGTTAAACATAGCTTCCTTTCTCTCTCATCACAATTAACAACAATAACAATAGCTTACGATATCAACAAAGAACAACGGAACAACAAAAGCAAAAAAGCGGCCGGGAGATTTCCGGGCCGCTCTTCCTTGGCTACGGTCTAGCTTACTTCCGCAGACCGAGGCGGGTAATCAGGGTGCGATAACGCTCGACATCCTTGCCCTTCAGGTAGTCAAGCAGCTTGCGACGCTGGGAAACCAGGTGCAGCAGACCACGACGGGAGTGATGATCCTTGGAATGCTCTTTGAAGTGCGGAGTCAGGTCGTTAATGCGTGCGGTCAGCAGCGCAACTTGCACTTCCGGAGAACCGGTGTCACCCTTGGACTGAGCGTAATCGGCGACGATGGACGCCTTGTTTTCGGTGGTCAATGCCATTTCAAACTCTCTTTCATTGATGCGACGCTGCCCCAGTTTGATAGAGCCGGCGCCAGTTAGAAAATTCCGTCAAAAACGGAAAGCAAAAGATTATAACAGTTTAATCAGCCAGTTGAACCAGCCTTTTTGGCCAAAGCAAATCACCATGACCCGGCTCGCCAACACCGATCAATCGGCCCTCGGCGTAGACGCGAATTTTTCCAGCCAACCCTGCCGGCAAGCTAACTGGATTACCATGACGGAAGCGTTCAGCCTCCGGCCCCTCAACAGAAACAATCGGCAAAGATTGCAGCAGGGCGTCTACAGGTAATAGACACGCCATTCGAGCCACTTCATCCTGTGATTCGAGGTCAGCCAGCGTAACCGCCCTATCGAGGCGAATATCGCCCACCACGGTTCGACGCAGCGCGGCCAGATGCGCTCCACACCCCAATGCCTTGCCAATATCAGCCGCCAGCACACGAATGTAGGTGCCCTTGCTGCAGGCAACGCGCAACGTCAGCGAATCACCCGCAAAATCGAGGCAATCGATGGCAAAAATAGTCACTGCTCTCGGCTCGCGCTCAACTTCGATTCCCTGTCGTGCCAATTCATAGAGTGGCCGACCATTTCGCTTCAAGGCAGAGTGCATGGGTGGGATCTGCTGAATGTCACCAATAAATTGGGGCAGCACTTCAGAAATCTGCCCCAATTGGACATCGACAGCAGCTGTCGACGTCACCTGCCCCTCGGCGTCACCTGAATCAGTCGTAATGCCAAGCTTGACAACGGCTTCATAGGTCTTGTCGGCATCAAGCAGATCGGCGGAAAACTTGGTTGCCTCACCGAAACACAATGGGAGCAGGCCGGTAGCCAGAGGATCCAGCGTACCGGTATGACCCCCCTTAGCAGCCGAAAAAAGGCGACGCGCCTTTTGCAAGGCATCGTTGGAGGTCATGCCCAGCGGCTTGTCGAGCAAGAGAACGCCATCGACCTGTTTCCAGGTCCTTTTGAATTGCATCGGGGAATTACTCTTCCGGCGTCTGGTCGCTGAGCGCGTTGGCTTGATCAATCAGCAACGACAGGCTGGTACCACGCTCGATAGAGCTGTCGTAGACGAAATGCAGCTCCGGCAGGGTATGGATATGTATACGCTTGCCTAGTTCGCGGCGCAGGAAACCTGCTGCCCGCTTCAGACCACGTTCGATCTCTTCCAGGTGCTCTGAATTCAAGGTCGCGAAGAAGATCTTTGCATGTGCATAATCAGGTGTTAGCTCAACAGCTGTCAGGCTGACCATCCCAACACGCGGATCTTTAAGCTCCGTGCGAATCAAATCGGCCAGGTCGCGGCGCACTTGCTCCGCGACCCGATCACTACGCTGAAAACCCTTTTTCTTCATTACAGGGAACGCGCCACTTCCTGGATTTCGTACACTTCGAGCTGATCGCCGACCTGAATGTCGTTATTGCCACGCAGCGACAGACCACACTCGAAATTCGAACGGACTTCCTTGACGTCGTCCTTGAAGCGCTTGAGCGAATCCAGCTCGCCATCCCACTGAACCACGTGGTTGCGCAGCAGGCGGACGCGGGAATTGCGTTTGACGAAGCCTTCCAGCACATAGCAGCCAGCGATGGCACCAACCTTGGAAACAAGGAAGACCTGGCGAATTTCGACCATACCGGTAATCTGCTCGCGCTTTTCAGGCGACAGCATGCCGGACAACGCAGCCTTGACTTCATCAACAGCATCGTAAATCACGTTGTAATAACGGATATCGACGCCGAAGCTCTCGGCCAGCTTGCGCGAACCGGCATCGGCACGAATGTTGAAGCCGATAATGACTGCACCAGAGGCCTGAGCCAGATTGACGTCGGATTCGCTGATTGCGCCGACTGCGCCGTGAATGATCTGAACTCGAACTTCCTCGTTCGACAGCTTGGACAGCGTCTGAACCAGAGCTTCCTGCGAACCTTGCACGTCTGCCTTGACGATCAGCGGCAGGGTCTTGATCTCGCCCTCTTCCATCTGCTGGAACATGTTTTCCAGCTTGGCGGCTTGCTGCTTGGCAAGCTTGACGTCGCGGAACTTACCCTGACGGAACAGGGCAATTTCACGGGCCTTCTTTTCGTCGGCGAGCACGATGGCTTCTTCACCGGCAGCAGGCACGTCGGAAAGGCCGAGAATTTCAACCGGAATCGACGGACCAGCTTCATTGATCGGCTTGCCATTCTCATCAAGCATGGCGCGGACACGACCAAAGACCTGGCCAGCCAACACGATATCGCCACGCTTCAAGGTACCAGACTGAACCAGCATGGTCGCCACCGCACCACGGCCCTTGTCGAGACGTGCTTCAATGATCAGACCCTTGGCCGGAGCATCTTTCTGCGCCGTCAGTTCAAGAACTTCAGCTTGCAGCAGAACCTGTTCGAGGAGTTCGTCGATACCGGTACCCTTCTTGGCTGAAACTGATACGAAGGGCGAGTCGCCGCCGTATTCTTCAGGAATAACGCCTTCGGCAACCAGCTCCTGCTTGACGCGATCCGGGTTGGCATCCGGCTTGTCGATCTTGTTGACCGCCACAACCAGCGGCACACCGGCCGCCTTGGCGTGATGGATCGCTTCCTTGGTCTGCGGCATCACGCCGTCGTCTGCTGCGACCACCAGGATAACGATGTCGGTTGCCTTGGCACCACGTGCACGCATTGCCGTGAAAGCTTCGTGACCCGGGGTATCGAGGAAGGTGACCATGCCACGGTCAGTTTCGACGTGGTAGGCACCAATATGCTGGGTAATGCCGCCGGCTTCACCGGAAGCAACCTTGGCACGACGAATGTAGTCGAGCAGCGAAGTCTTGCCGTGGTCGACGTGACCCATGACGGTAACGACCGGGGCGCGATGTTCGAGCGGCACATCCTTGTGCTCGGCATGCTCTTCCAGGAAGGCATCCGGGTCATCAAGCTTGGCGGCAAGCGCCTTGTGGCCCATTTCCTCGACCACGATCATGGCCGTTTCCTGATCAAGCACCTGATTGATGGTGACCATCGAACCCATCTTCATCATGGCCTTGATGATCTCGGTGGCCTTGATAGCCATCTTGTGAGCCAGATCGGACACGGAAATGGTTTCAGGAATATGGACTTCACGCACCACCGGCTCGGTCGGTGCCTGGAAGCTGCCCTGGCCATCGTCAACCTTGTGTGATTTCTTGTGGCCGTGGCGATTGTCTTTCCAGCCGCTGCCAGAATCCGAGCCCCGCGTCTTGATGGCGCCCTTCTTCTTGCCGTCATCAGCTGCACGACCGCCCTTCTCACCCTTCTTGCCCGGGGTCTCCGGCTTTTTATGCAGCGTGCCTTTTTCAGCACCCTCACCGGATTTCACCTGCGCAGCAACCTGGTTCTTTGCCAGTTCGGCCGCCTTGGCAGCTGCAGCGGCTGCTTCAGCCTGCTGGCGCATCTGAACCAACTGGGCTTCACGGGCCTGCTTTTCACGCAGCTCGCGCTCCTGAATCTCGCGCAGCTGGTTGTAACGACGTGACTCTTCCTCACGCGCCTTCAATTCTTTCTCGCCAATGATCGAGGCACGGGTCGGCGGCGCAACCGGCGCAGCCATCTCAACGACAACCTCTACGGAAGGCTCGACTGGAGCTTCCACCACCGGCTCGGGAACAACTTCGACCACCGGCTCGGGGATCACTTCGACAACCGGTTCCGGAATGATCTCGACCACCGGCTCAGGAACCACTTCAGGTGCATTAATCTCTTCAGGCAGCGCACTGGAAACTTCCAGCTCGGCCTCTGGCGCATGCTCGCCGAGTTCGCGCTTGACCAGCACGCGCTTCTTGCGCACCTCAACCTGAACGGTACGGGCGCGACCATGCGAGTCAGTCGCCTTGATTTCGGAAGTCTGCTTGCGAGTCAGGGTAATCTTGGTCTGTGACTCGTCACCATGCGCACGGCGCAGGTAATCGAGCAGCCGGGTCTTATCCTGATCGGTCAGCGAATCGCCGGCATCGGACTTGCCAACGCCAGCCTTGCCCAATTGCTCGAGCAGGGCCGCGACCGGCATCTTTAGTTCAACGGCAAATTGTGAAACTGTTGTTGCGGACATACTTGCTACCTCCCGCTCACTCGAACCAGTGAGCCCGTGCCTTCAGGATAAGATCCTTGGCACGCTCATCGTCAATGCCGGTCATTTCCGTCAATTCATCAACTGCCAATTCCGCGAGATCGTCACGCGTCTTGACATCGTGTCCGGCCAGTTTGGCGGCCAGTTCCTTGCTCATGCCTTCAAGACCAATCAGGTCCTCGGACACATTTTCCAGTTTTTCTTCAGTCGCGATAGCCTCTGTCAGCAGGACATTACGAGCACGATTGCGCAGCTCGTTAACGATTTCCTCATCCAGACCATCGATTTCCAGCATTTCTGCCAGCGGCACGTAGGCCACTTCTTCCAGCGACGAGAAGCCCTCTTCGATCAGCAGGTCGGCGAGTTCTTCGTCAATATCCAGCTTTTCCATGAAGACGACGCGCGTCTCTGCATGCTCTGCTTCCGACTTCTTGGCCGACTCGTCCTGCGTCATCAAATTGATGGTCCAGCCAGTCAGCTCTGAGGCCAGACGAACATTCTGGCCGTTGCGACCGATGGCGATGGCGAGGTTATCCTCATCCACCACCACATCCATCGCATGCTTTTCCTCATCGACCACGATGGAAGAAACCTCAGCCGGCGACAGTGCACCGATGACGAACTGAGCCGGATCGGCAGACCACAGCACGATATCGATATTCTCGCCGCCGATTTCGTTGCGGACTGCCGTGACGCGGGAACCGCGCAGGCCGACACAGGTACCGATCGGATCGACACGCGGATCGTTCGACTTGACGGCAATCTTGGCACGCAGGCCGGGATCGCGGGCACAAGCCTTCAGTTCCATCAGACCATCGGAGATTTCCGGCACTTCCATATCGAACAGCTTGATGACAAATTCCGGAGCGGTGCGTGACAGGATAATTTGCGGACCACGCGCATTGCGATCAATACGCAGCAGATAGGCACGAACACGGTCGCCAATACGCAGATTTTCCTTTGGAATCATCTGGTCACGCGGCAGCATGGCTTCGATCTTGCCAGCTTCGATGATGGCGTTGCCACGCTCCATGCGCTTGATGGTACCGGAAACAACATGTTCGCCGCGACTCAGGAAGTCGGCCAGAATCTGCTCGCGCTCAGCGTCACGGATCTTCTGCAGAATCACCTGCTTGGCGGCCTGGGCACCGATACGGCCGAAGTCGATCGGCTCCAATGGCTCTTCCAGAGAGTCACCGGACTCGATTTCCGGATCAGCCTTCTGAGCCTCGGACAGCGGAATTTCCAGGAATTCGTTGACGTATTCGTTATCCGGCACAACCTGCCAGCGACGGAAGGATTCGAAACTACCAGTATCGCGATCGATTGAGATACGAACATCGGCCTCGTCATGGATACGCTTTTTGGTCGCTGACGCGAGGGCCAGTTCAAGGGCACCAAAGACGATGTCCTTGCTGACGTTCTTTTCGCGGGCCAGAGCATCGACCAGCAGCAAAATTTCACGGCTCATGGGCTAAAACCTCCTAGTCCTTCAGTCGAAACGAGGCACCAGACGTGCCTTCTCGATATTGGTGAATTCCAGTTCCACATCATCTTTTTCCAGGCGCAAACCAACCTTGCCGTCTTTGAAGCCGAGCAGCTCACCCTGGAAATTGCGGCGTCCGCCTTGAGGAATACGGACCTTGATTTGAATATCCTGGCCGGAAAATCGCTCAAAATCTTCAGCCTTCTTGACGACTCGATCGAGCCCCGGCGAAGAGATTTCAAGACGATCGAAATCGAAATTCTCGACTTCAAAAACACGCGTCAGCTGATTGGAGACCTTGGCACAATCTTCAACATCAATACCGGTTTCTTTCGCCGGCGCATCGATGAAGACGCGAATCGTACGACCGCGCGGCGACATCTCGACATCAACGAGTTCATAACCCAGACCAACAACAGTTGTTTCAAGCAGCGTGTTTAAATCCATAGCCACAAATAAAAAATGGGCGAAACGCCCACATCACAATAAAAGATGCCCGCCAGAAACAACGGGAGGAACAAACCCGTGAATTATAACGAGTTTATTCCTCTCAGTAAATCGATTTACGTGCTTTCAGGGCCTTTTCGCTGCGCCGATGGCATGTTTTCAAGTTCGCGCATCAGCATTTTTACTTCCACGTCTTTCAACTCGCGAGCCATGCCACGTTTCAATTGCGGTGGCAGGACGAACGGGCCATAGCGAACACGGATCAATCGGCTGACCGTACAACCGACCGCCTCGAACATGCGACGGACCTCGCGGTTACGCCCCTCGGAGATCGTCACTCGATACCAGTGATTTGCGCCCTCGCCACCACCATCGTGCAAGGTACCAAAATTGGCCCGACCATCTTCCAGTTCGACGCCGTGCAGCAATTTCTGCTGGGCCTCCATGGTCAGTTCGCCAAGCACACGCACGGCATATTCGCGAACCAGCTCGGAGCTCGGATGCATCAATCTATTGGCCAGCTCACCGGAGGTGGTGAATAGCAACAGGCCAGAGGTATTGAAGTCGAGACGACCGACATTGATCCAGCGCCCACCGCGCATACGGGGTAGCGCCGCAAACACCGACGGACGACCATCCGGGTCATCGCGCGAGACGATCTCGCCTTCTGGCTTGTGATACATCAGGACGCGAGGCGGACGGGTGCTCCCAGTAAACCGGATATTGATCAGGCGGCCACCAATCTTGACCTTGTCGGAATTCACGACAGATTGGCCAATCGTAGCAACAACGCCATTGACGCTGACCTTGCCAGCAGCAATCCACTCTTCCATTTCGCGACGCGAACCAACTCCCGCCTCAGCCAGTACCTTCTGTAAACGCACTGGTTTGGCCTCAGCAAGCGGCCGCCCGTCACGGGCAACATTGCCGCGATTAGCTCGCCCACCGGTATTGGGCGCCGGCTTCCTGCGCGGCGCAGGTTTGGCTGCCTGCGCTTCACCCGGCGGCTGATCGCGCTGCGCAGTGCGACCGCGTGGTGGCGAGGCATCACGACGACTGCTTTCTTCTGATCGGTGCTCGGAAGCCCCCTCTGGTTTGTTCGATTGACGGAAAGGTGTGCGTTTTGTTTTCATTGTTCCAGCTCCAGTGTCTGGCTGATTTGTTCTAACGGCGGCAGTTCGCTGACGCTTCTGAGACCGAGATCATCGAGAAATTGTTTGGTCGTGGCAAACAGTGCCGGCCGGCCAGGCGTGTCGCGATGACCAACAACGTCGATCCAGCCACGCTCTTCAAGGGTTTTGACAACGTTTGTGTTAACCGCGACGCCACGAATTTCTTCGATATCACCCCGTGTTACCGGCTGACGATAGGCGATGATGGCCAAGGTTTCAAGGACGGCACGCGAGTATTTTGGCGGCCGCTCGGGGTTCAAGCGCTCAATATATGGCAGGTATTCGGCCCGCGTCCGGAAGCGCCAGCCAGAAGCAAGCTGAATCAGCTCGGCCGGCCGCTCGGCCCAATCCTCGCGGAGCTCGTCGAGCAGCTTGCGCAAGGTATCGGTCGACAATTCTTCGTCGAACATTTTTTTCATGTCGCTGGGCGTCATCGGCTCGCGAGCCGCGAGCAATGCTGCCTCAAGCACTCTCTTGACTTGACTCGGTTCCACCTTGATGCACTCGGACGTAAATCGGTTGAAAGGCTTCGGCTTGGGTAATTTCTATCAGTTTTTCGCGCCCCAGTTCAAGCATGGCAATGAAATGGACAACCAGCCCTGGCACGCCCATTTCCGGATCAAACAGGGTTTCGAACTGAACGAAGCCGCCCTTTTCCTGCAAGGCGCGCAGGATGATGCCCATGTGCTCACGCACCGACAACTCCTCGCGACCAATTTTGTGATGCTTCTTTAGGCCAGCCTGGCGGACCACCGCCATCCATGCTTCCTTGAGATCGTCGACTGACACGTCGGGCTGCCGTGCCAGCAAGGATTTCTCGACCAGGGTTTCAACCCAGAAGAACTCGCGCTCGGCCTGCGGCATTTCGTTCAGTTTCTGGCCGGCCAGCTTGATCTGCTCATATTCCATCAGCCGGCGGACCAGCTCGGCGCGCGGATCCTCGGCATCGTCGCCCTCCCCCTGCTTCGGCCGTGGCAAGAGCATGCGCGACTTGATTTCAATCAGCACCGCAGCCATCACGAGATAATCGGCGGCCAACTCGAGATTGGTGGCCCGCATCGCTTCGACGTAATCGAGATATTGCCGGGTCAGCGGCGCCATCGGAATGTCGAGGATATTGATGTTGGCACGACGGATCATGTACAGCAGAAGGTCGAGCGGCCCCTCGAAGGCATCGAGCATGATGGCCAGCGCATCCGGCGGGATGTACAGGTCAAGCGGCATCTGCTCCATGGGTTCGCCATAGATACGGGCTACCGGCTCGAAAAGGGGCGCCGTCAGACCGATTTCGAGCGTTTCTGCATCAGCGATCATCTCACGAGGCCGCGGCGCGGCCCTTGCCCTTGTAGTGCAGATGCAGATTGCGGAAATAAATAATCAAGCCAAGCCCCTGTCCGAAGATGAAGACCGGATCGTTGCGATGGATGGCATACACTGTCAGCACCAGGCCGCCGAGAATACTGAAATACCAGAAAGCGACCGGCACAACGACTTGCTTGGCCTTCTCACTTGACCACCACTGGACAAGAAAGCGCATCATGAATAGCCCCTGTCCGCCAAAACCGATGGCGATCCAGATCAGCGCTTCCCAGTCGTAACCGAACATCAGTTGTATTCCAGCCCCATCGACTCACGGACATCGCGCATGGTTTCACGGGCATATTCACGCGCTTTTTCGCAACCATCAGCAATGATGTTCTTGACCAGCGTCGGATCGTCCAGATAAATCTGCGCCCGCTCGCGCATCGGTACCTGTTCTTTCAGGATGCCATCGATGACCGGCTGCTTGCACTCAATGCATCCAATACCAGCGGTCTTGCAACCCTGCTGCACCCATTCCTTGGTGCTGTCATCAGAGTAGACCTGATGCAGTTGCCAGACCGGGCAGCGCGCCGGATCACCCGGGTCGGTGCGACGCACGCGATTAGTATCGGTCGGCATGCTCTTCACCTTCTTGGCGACCGATTCCTCGGATTCGCGCATGGTGATGGTGTTGTGATACGACTTGGACATCTTCTGTCCATCCAGGCCGGGCATCTTGGATTCCTCGGTCAGCAAATAGCCCGGTTCGACCAAGATCATCTTGCCGGTACCTTCGAGGAAACCGAACAGGCGCTCACGGTCGATCGCCGACATGTGCTGGATTTCATTGAGCATGGCCTTAGCCTGCTCGACAGCTTCCTTGTCGCCGTTCTGCTGAAAACGGGTACGCAGTTCTTCGTACAGACGTGCCTTCTTGCTACCCAGCTTCTTGACGGCTTCGCGGGCCTTGTCTTCGAAACCCGGCTCACGGCCATACATATGATTGAAGCGGCGGGCCAGCTCACGGGTGAATTCAACGTGCGGGATCTGGTCTTCGCCCACCGGCACCTTGTCGGCGCGATAAATCAGGATGTCCGCGCTCATCAGTAGCGGATAGCCGAGGAAGCCGTAGGTCGTCAGATCCTTGCCTGCCAGCTTTTCCTGCTGGTCCTTGTAGGTCGGCACTCGCTCCAGCCAGCTCAGCGGCGTCATCATTGACATCAGCAGATGCAATTCAGCGTGCTCCGGCACCTTTGACTGAATGAACAGCGTCGCCTGATTCGGATCGACGCCAGCCGCCAGCCAGTCGATGACCATGTCCATCGAGGACTTCTCTATACCCAGCGGATTGTCGTACTGGGTGGTCAGCGCATGCCAGTCAGCGACAAAGAACAGGCAGGGGTACTCATGCTGGAGCTTGACCCAGTTCTTGAGAACACCGTGATAGTGGCCGAGATGCAGCGACCCGGTTGGGCGCATGCCAGAGAGAACACGTTCTGCGTACATAGATTATTTAGTAGAGGCCAAAAATTAACTCGATCGCCCGGGCTGACAAAACAACCAGCGGGTTCATCACAGCACCGAGGATACCGGTGAATAACAGGAGCAGCAAAATCGGAAACCCCCAGCGTTCGAGCTGGGCAAACTTCCATGCCATCTGATGTGGCAGCAGGCTAACTGCAATGCGACCACCGTCAAGTGGCGGCAAGGGCAACAGATTGAGCACCATCAGTACGCAATTGACCATGATGCCGATCTTGCTCATCTCAGTGAGCGGCAGCGTAAATTCGCTACTTGGCAGCAACCAAGCCAGCTTGAGCAGAGCAGCCCAGGCGAAAGCCATGAAAAGATTCGCCCCGGGACCGGCGGCAGCCACCCAGAACATGTCCTGTTTGGGTTTGCGCAGGCGGCTGAAATCGACCGGAACCGGCTTGGCGTAACCGAACAGGAAGGTGCCCCCTGAAAACAGCAGGATCGCGATGGGGATAATGATGGTACCGACCAGATCGATGTGCCGTAGCGGGTTCAGGCTGATGCGCCCCTGCATCCAGGCCGTCGGATCACCGAAATGGCGTGCCGCGTAACCGTGAGCCGCTTCATGCAAGGTGATTGCGAAAATCACCGGCAGCGCAGATATCGCCAACGTCTGGATCAGGCTTTCGAGCATAGTCCTCTTTAGCTCAGACCGAAGACTTCGAGCGGACCACGCCCGGCGCGGATCAATTCCGGCGCCGAACCGGTCAGGTCGATGACGGACGTTGGCTCGGTACCACAGGGACCTGCATCGAGAATCAGTTCCAGTTGATCCTCAAGACGATCCTGAATTTCCCATCCTTCGGTCAACGGAAACTCGTCGCCCGGCAACTGCAGCGTGGTCGTCAACAGGGGCTCATTCAATTCCTGAAGCAAGGCAAGCGCCACGGGATGATCGGGCACACGCAGACCGATGGTCTTGCGTTTCGGATGCATTACCCGGCGTGGCAATTCCTTGGAGCCTTCCAGGATAAAGGTATAGCTGCCAGGCGTCGCAGCCTTGAGTAGACGGTATTGCGCGTTATCGACCCGGGCAAAATGGGCAATTTCAGAAAGATCGCGGACCATCAGCGTCAGGTGGTGGCGATCGTCCATCTGACGAATCAAGCGAATCCTGTCCAGGGCTTCCTTGTCACCAAGATGGCAACCCAGAGCGTAGCAGGAGTCAGTGGGCAAGGCGACAATAGCACCATTGCGAATGAATTCAGCCGCCTGGACGAGCAGACGTTGCTGCGGAGATTCAGGATGAATATTGACAACACGTGCCATGTTAGAACACCAGGCGCCAGACCGGTTTCAGGTCTTCAGGCAATTGAGGAAGTTTACCAAGATCAACATAACTCTCTTCCGGACCATGGAAATCAGAGCCGCGCGACGCATGGAACTCATAATGACGCGCCAGGCGGGCAAAATGCATCACGTGATCCGGTGAATGGCTGCCGCAGGTCACTTCGATACCGCGCCCGCCGACATCCTTGAAATCATCGAGGAAGCGACGCATGTCGGCGCCGGACATCTTGTAGCGCCCAGGATGGGCGACGACGGCCACACCACCGGCACCGGTGATCCAATTGACGGCTTCTTCGAGCGTTGCCCAGCGATGATCAACGTAGCCCGGCTTGCCGGGCGTCAGATAATGCTGAAAGACACCGGACATATCCTTGGCGATGCCGATCGAAACCATGTAACGCCCGAAATGCGCCCGAGAAATCAGGCTGGGGTTAGTCACGAAGCACAAAGCGCCTTCATAAACACCGGGAATGCCAATCGCCGCCAGGGCATCACCCATGCGTTTCGCCCGCTCGACACGCCCAACACGAAGCTCATCAAGGCCGCCGGTCAGTGCTGCATTGGCCGCATCGAAACCGAGGCCGACAATATGGATCGGAGTACCGCGCCACTCAATGGAGATTTCGACACCATTGATGAAGCTCATGCCGACTTCTTCAGCAGTCGCTCTGGCCGTGGCCAGACCACCGATATCATCGTGATCGGTCAGTGCCCACAGATCGACACCATTCTCTGCCGCGCGTCTAGCCACCACTTCGGGCGGCAGCAAGCCGTCGGAAACGATGGAATGGCAATGAAAGTCGAAATTGGCAGGTATCACAGGCAAGCGATTGAAGGCAAACGAAGAGTTTAGCACGAAGGAGGCCATGGCCCGGACTCCCTTGTGCAGTGCAGCAGGTTGATTAGACCGGTGCATCCCGCTATAGTGCCTCCCGTTCCGTGGGAGAGCGCAGATCCGTCTGCCGCCGAAGGCGCAATTTCACCCGAAAACGCTCAGGCAAAAGGACCGCGGAACCGAAATGGCTTGCCATTTCGAAACTCTGGAGAGCGGCGTTAACAGCGCCCACCGATGGGGCAAATCTCTCAGGTATCGAGGACAGAGGGGTGAAACGCAAGATGTGTATCTTTCGTTTCACCCCTTTTTCGTTTCCAGAAATGGCTTTAAATAAAGCCTGTAAAGGACTGATATGCTGAAGAAAACGGTTTTGAATTCCGCTCACCGTGCGATGAACGCCCGGATGGTCGATTTCGGTGGTTGGGACATGCCGGTGAACTACGGTTCGCAGATCGAGGAGCACAACGCAGTCCGCAACAATTGCGGCATGTTCGACGTTTCGCACATGTGCCCGGTTGATGTCGTCGGCCCCGATTGCCGCACTTTCCTGTCCCGCCTCGTCGCCAACGATGTCGCCAAGCTCAAGGTTTCCGGCAAGGCGCTCTACGCCGCCATGCTCAATGAGGCCGGCGGCGTCATCGACGATCTGATCATCTATTACCTGACCGATACCTGCTTCCGCATCGTGGTCAATGCCGGCACTGCCGAAAAGGATCTGGCCTGGATGCAGACCAAGGTCGCCGAATGGAAGCTCGACGTGACCATCACCCAGCGCCGCGATGGCGCCAACAACCTCGGCATCATCGCCGTGCAGGGCCCGAACGCCCGCACCAAGGTCTGGGAAGTACTGCCCCAGGCCAAGGCCGCAATTGCCGACCTGAAGCCCTTCTTCGCCGCGGAAGTCGATCAGTATTTCATCGCCAGCACCGGCTACACCGGTGAAGACGGCTACGAAATCATGCTGCCGGCCGGCGAAGCCGAAGCGCTGTGGAACAAGCTCAATGCCGCCGGCGTCGCCCCCTGCGGCCTCGGCGCCCGCGATACGCTGCGCCTCGAAGCCGGCATGAATCTTTACGGCCAGGATATGGACGAGACGGTTTCCCCGCTCGACGCCGGTCTGGCATGGACGGTTTCGCTGAACACCGACCGCGACTTCGTCGGCAAGGCTGCGCTGGTCGCCAATGGCCAGCAGAAGCAGTTCCTCGGTCTGGTCCTGCTCGACAAGGGCGTGCTGCGCGGCCACCAGAAGGTCATGACCAAGCAAGGTGATGGTGAAATCACCTCCGGCAGCTTCTCGCCGACGCTACAGCAGTCCATCGCCCTCGCCCGCCTGCCGCTCGGCGTGCAGATCGGCGATGAAGTCGAAGTCGATATCCGTGGCAAGGCACTCAAGGCCAAGGTCACCAAACCCGTATTCGCCCGCAACGGCAAAGCAGTTCAGTAAATTCAACCCATTCAGGAGAAAACCATGTCCAACGTCCTCGCCAATCTCAAGTACGCCGCCTCCCACGAATGGATGCTGCTCAACGCTGACGGCACCGTCACCGTCGGCATTACCGATCACGCCCAGGAAGCGCTTGGCGACCTCGTTTTCGTCGAACTGCCGGAAGTCGGCGCCCATTACGATGCCGAGAAGGAAATCGCTGTGGTTGAGTCCGTCAAGGCCGCTGCCGACGTTTACGCCCCGATCGCCGGCACTGTCACCGAAGTCAATCAGGCTGCTGCCGATGCGCCGGAATCGGTCAATCAGGACGCCTACGCCGCCTGGCTGTTCAAGATGACCCCGGACAACGCCGCCGACCTCGACAAGATGCTCGACGCCGCCGCCTACCAGGCCGTTGCTGACGCCGCCTAAGCAAGGACTGTCCATGCCGCTCAATCAACCACTCTCCGCGCTGGAACAGCACGACGAGTTCATCGGTCGTCACATCGGCCCCTGCACCACCGAGATGACCGCCATGCTGGCCGCCATCGGTGCCGACAGCCTGGAACAGCTGATCGACCATACCGTTCCTGCCGCTATCCGCCTGCCAGCCGACCTGCCGCTGCCCGCGCCGCGTCGCGAACACGAAGCACTGGCTGATCTCAAGGCCATCGCCAGCAAGAATGTCGTGAACAAGTCCTGCATCGGCATGGGCTATTACGACACGCTGACGCCCAAGGTCATCCTGCGCAACGTCATGGAAAACCCGGGCTGGTACACCGCCTACACGCCCTATCAGGCTGAAATCGCCCAGGGCCGCCTGGAAGCGCTGATGAATTTCCAGCAGATGGTCGTCGACCTGACCGGCCTGGAAATCGCCAACGCCTCGCTGCTCGACGAAGCCACCGCTGCCGCCGAAGCCATGACCATGGCCCGCCGCGTTTCCAAGTCCAAGTCCAACCGCTTTCTGGTCGATGCCAACTGTTTTCCGCAGACCGTCGATGTCGTGACCACCCGGGCCAAATATTTTGGCTTCGAACTGGTCATCGGCAAGCTCGACGACCACAAGGACGGCGACTTTTTCGGCGCCCTGCTCCAGTACCCCGGTGACAATGGTGAAGTCCGCGACCTGACCGATCTCATCGCCGGCCTCAAGGCCAAGGGCACGACGGTTGCCGTCGCTTCTGATCTGATGGCCTTGCTCCTCCTCAAGTCGCCGGGTGCCATGGGCGCCGACATTGCGCTCGGTTCCAGCCAGCGCTTCGGTATCCCTATGGGTTTCGGCGGCCCGCACGCCGCCTTCTTCGCCACCCGCGAAGCCTTTGTCCGCTCGATGCCGGGCCGTATCATCGGCCTGTCCAAGGATGCCCGTGGTAACACCGCTTACCGCATGGCACTGCAGACGCGTGAGCAGCACATCCGCCGCGAGAAGGCCAACTCCAACATCTGTACCTCGCAGGTGCTGCTGGCCAACATGGCCGGTATGTACGCCGTCTATCACGGCGCCGAAGGCCTGCGCACCATCGCCGGCCGCATCCATCGCCTGACCGCGATTCTGGCTGAAGGCCTGAAGCGCGCCGGCGTCACGCTGCTGACCAAACAGTTCTACGACACCGTGCATCTTGACCTCGGCGCCCGCGCTGAAACGGTCTATCTTGACGCACTGGCTGCAGGCTACAACCTGCGCCGGGTCTCGGCTGGCGTACTCGGCATTTCCTTCGACGAAACGACCACCCGTAACGATGTCGCCACCCTGTTCAAGCTGATTGCCCAGGTCACGCTCGACATGGAAGCCATCGACGCTCAGGTTGCAGCCGCCGACTCCGCACTGCCGGACGCGCTGATCCGCAGCGATGCCGTGCTCCAGCACCCAGTGTTCAACACGCACCACACCGAACACGAGATGCTGCGCTACCTGAAGTCGCTGCAGAACAAGGATCTGGCCCTCGACCACTCGATGATCTCGCTCGGCTCCTGCACCATGAAGCTGAACGCGACCAGCGAAATGATCCCGGTCACCTGGCCGGAATTCGGCGGCCTGCACCCGTTCGCACCGCGCGACCAGGCGGTTGGCTATCTGGAAATGATCGCCGGCCTGACCGAGTGGTTGAAGACGGTCACCGGCTTCGACGCCATCTGCATGCAGCCGAACTCCGGCGCGCAGGGCGAATACGCCGGCCTGGTCGCCATCGACCGCTACCACGCCAGCCGCGGCGAGGAACACCGCAACGTCTGCCTGATCCCCAAGTCGGCGCACGGCACCAACCCGGCGACCGCCCAGATGGCCAACATGAAGGTCGTCGTCGTCGATTGCGACGACAACGGCAACGTGGACGTCGCCGACCTCAAGGCCAAGGCCGAGGAACACAAGGACGACCTGGCCTGCCTGATGATCACCTACCCCTCCACCCACGGCGTGTTCGAGGAAGCGGTCCGCGAGATCTGCGCCATCGTTCATGCCAACGGCGGCCAGGTGTACATGGACGGCGCCAACCTCAATGCCCAGGTCGGCCTGACCTCGCCCGGCTTCATCGGCGCCGACGTCAGCCACATGAACCTGCACAAGACCTTCGCCATCCCGCACGGCGGCGGCGGACCGGGCATGGGCCCAATCGGCCTCAAGGCCCATCTGGCGCCGTTCATGGCCGATCACGTCGTCCAGCCGACCGGCGACGCCAGCCGCGTCAATGCCGGCCAGGGCGCGGTCTCCGCCGCGCCGTTCGGCTCGGCGTCGATCCTGACCATTTCCTGGATGTACCTGGCCATGCTGGGCGGCGCCGGTGTCAAGAAGGCCACGCAAGTCGCCATCCTGAATGCCAACTACGTCGCCCGTCAGTTGAACGACCATTACCCGGTGCTCTACGTCGGCAAGAACGGCCGCGTGGCGCACGAGTGCATCCTCGACATCCGCCCGATTAAGGCCGCCACCGGCATCGCCGAGATCGACATAGCCAAGCGCCTGATGGACTACGGCTTCCACGCGCCGACGGTGTCCTTCCCGGTCGCCGGCACGATCATGGTCGAGCCGACGGAATCCGAATCGAAGGCCGAACTGGACCGCTTCATTGCGGCAATGATCAGCATCCGCGAGGAAATCCGCCAGATCGAGAACGGCGTCTGGTCAGCCGACAACAATCCGCTGAAGAATGCCCCGCATTCCCAGGCAGACGTCATCGACGGCGACTGGCAGCATCCGTACAGCCGTCAGCAGGCTGTCTTCCCGCTGCCCTGGGTGGCGGCCAACAAGTTCTGGCCGAGCGTCAATCGCATCGACGATGTGTATGGCGACCGCAATCTGAACTGTGCCTGCCCACCGATGGAGGCTTACGCCGACTGATGACCGTCGATCTCTCTGCCATCGCCAAGTGGCCCAATGTCCCCGCCTGTTACGACTGGTTGTCGCTCGACCGACGGGGCAACTGGCGATTGCAGGGAGAACGCGTGACCCACAGCGGCCTGATTCAATTCATCAACCGGCAATACGGTAGTGACGAATCAGGCTGCTGGTTTCTGCAAAACGGCCCGCAACGTGTATTCGTTGCGCTGGCTTACACCCCCTGGATCTTTCGCCGCGAAAGCGCTGGCTTTCTCAGCCATACCGGTGCGCCGACAGGCCAGTTGAAGGCCGTCTATCTCGACGAAGATGGCAATCTGCTGCTTGAGTCGGAATTGGGTATCGGCCTGCTCGATGACCGCGACCTGGCAAAATTCCTCGCCGAATGCCGCGACGGCAGCGATGAACCGGTGAAGGACGAAAACATCATTCGCCTGATGGAAACCGGTGCCGGCGACATCCGCTGGCAAGGCCTGCCCGTGCAGACGATTGCTGCGACTGGCGTGCCAAAACGCTTCAATTTCAACCCGAATCCGCAGCCCTAAGGGCCTTCAGTCCAAGCACTGATTTTTCCGCCATTCGGCGATTTCAGGCAGCGCCTCTGTTGCATCATCGACCAACGCCGCATTCGCCTGTAGCAGCAGCTTGCGCTGACGGGCACTGAGCTTCCGCGGGAACACCGGTTCCAGCTCGACCACCAAATCACCAGCCCGATTTTTTCCACGTCCCGGATACCCCTTGCCGGCCAAACGCAACTCTCGGCGCTCGGCAACGCCGGGTTCCAGGGAATAGCCGAACACCCCGCCCAACGATGGCAACTCTATCTCAGCCCCGGCAATCATTGCCAGCGCGCTGACCGGCATCTGAAAATGCAGATCCCGACCGCGTAGCTGATATAGCGAGTGCGTACGAATGATCAGCGTCAGATACAGATCACCAGCCGCGCATTCGTCGTTGCCCGGTTCGCCCTGCCCAGCCAGCCGCAGTTCATCGCCGGGCAACATGCCTGGGGGCACGGTGATCTTCAGGCTGACATCATCCGTTTCACGCCCGCTGCCACCGCAATCCGGGCAGATGCGCTCCCTGAACAAGCCTTTTCCGTCGCAGGCATCGCAACGAACCAGCTTGCCCTGTGCATTGTGAACCCGTCCGCTGCCATGACAGACGTCGCAGAAACGGGTTCGCGTCAAGCCGGCCTCGCCACTGCCCTCGCAGGTCGGACAATCCTTGCCGCGAGCATAGTGAACCGTCTTGCGGCAGCCGGTAGCGGCCTCCTCCAGGCTGACCTCAAGGTTCAGGCGGATATCTGCTGCCCTCGCAACGCTCTCTTCCGGTTCCGCTGGCTCGTTGTCGGGCGAATCGGCATTGACCTCTTCCGGCTCCTCGCCAGTCGTCAGGCGCTCATAGGCGATATTGATTGCCTTGAAACGCTCAGTCGCCTCCGGGTGATCGTTACGATCAGGGTGCCAGCGCATGGCAAGGCGCCGATAGGCGCGTTTCCACTCGGCCGGACCTGAATCCTTGGCAACGTCGAGAATTTCGTATGGATCGATTTCCATGACCTACTTTTTGCCTGCAGGCAAAATCTGTTCGATCAGATCGGAAATCAAGGCTGCCGTTGCCCCATGGCGGTCACGATCGGGGTTGTATTCGACGATCTCCAATGCCTTTAGGCCGGCCTGAGCAGCAATCCAGTGCATCGCCGTCAGCACGTCGTACGAGACCAGGCCATCGGGTTCCGGGCTGCCAACGCCAGGCGCCAGCCGAGGATCAATGGCATCCAGATCAAGCGTCACGCCAAAACCCGCTGGCGCACCGGAAACAATGGCGATCGCTTCGTCCAGGCAGGCGGCAAATCCTCGTCGCAGGATTTCTTCACTATCGATGATGCGAACCCCCATCCGCTGCAGGAATTCGATCTCCTCGGTTTCGTAGCTGCGCGGCCCGAGAATGGCCGTATGAGCTGTGCTCACTTGCGGTCCGTTCAGGCCGATATTGAGCAGGCGCTTGTCGCCACGCCCGAGCAGGCAGGCCAGCGGCATGCCGTGAACGGCACCGGAATAGGTTGTTTCCGGCGTGTGGCTATCGAGATGAGCATCAATCCACAACAGGCCGAAAGGCTGGCCCAGTACACGGGCCACCCCGCTCCACGTACCAATGGCAATGGAGTGATCACCGCCGATGACCACTGGAAATTCGTCGGCATGTAGCGTCATCGCCACCTCATCGGCCAGACTCCGACACAATTCGGCAATCCGGGCCGTCGTCGAGGTGCCGTCGTTATCCGGCGCGAACAAGGTCTTGCCCCAATCCACCAAGGGGTGATGCTCGAGTTCGTGCCAGGCCTGTGAATGGTGAAACGCAACCGGTCCATCCTCGCACGCCTGATCCTGCGCGCCGAGGCCGCTGGCGGCGCCGATGATGCGAATGCGGGTGTATTTCGTTGGACCGAGGGATTTCATGGCGGGCGAATTATAGGTCAAGCAGATGGCAGAACTGCCCAAAACGCCCGCCTATTCGCGGCTCCGATCGAGCAGTAAGGTACGTAACTCAGCGACCTCAGCTTCCAGAGACGATACCCGCATCCGAAGCTCCTCAATGTCCTGCGCGCCAGCTGATTGCGATCGTCCAACAGAACCCGCCTCGATCACCGGCTCGCCACTCAGCAGGTGCATCCAGCGGTTTTCACGCGACCCCGGCAGGCGCGGCAGTTCTACCACCAAGGCGCCCTCCTCCCTGGAGGCCAGTTCCTCCAGAAAGGCCTCAACCGATGAAATATCGGCGAAGCGATGCAGGCGTTCGCAATTCAGGCGTAACTCCCCGGCCGTCTGCGGCCCGCGCAGCATCAACACAGTCAACAAGGCTGAAGCCTGCGTCGGCACGCCAAGCGCCTTCTCGAACAGATGTTCAAAGCGGCTAACCCGACTGCCACTGACTTCGCGCACCAAACCGAGATCCTTCAGCCGGTCGAGCGCCACCAGAATCTCGGTTTCGCTGGTTTCGATCACCGGATTCCGGCTGGTTTTCTGGTTGCAGCCAGCCATCAGGGCGTTTACCGACAAGGGATAGGTATCGGGAACAGTCCGCTGTTTCTCGACCAGCGTGCCGAGAATGCGGGTTTCAAGCAAAGAAAGCATCGGCGTTGATTCAGCCATGAGTTGTTTCCTGTGAGTTGATTGGGATGGTGCCCGGCTCGCGGCGCTTTGGGTCACGCAACCACGCGTGATAGAGCTGCAAGGCGACATGGGCATCGTTGGCGGCATACAGCAACTGGCGCTCGTTGAGTCGTGGATTGGCCCAGTTGCTGGTGCCCACCTTTTTCGATTTCTGAAATTTCTGGCCAAAATAGTGGGCCACGGCCACCTTGGCACCCACCGTGCCGCGATGTCCCGGACCACGCATTGCCTCGCCAAGGTCGAGCACGTTGTTCAATTCAATGCCCAGTCGCGACCGCAGCACGCTTCGGTCATTGCCCAGCCCGAGCCCGACTTTGAGAATGTCCGCTGCCGAAAGAATGCGCCGCAGCACTTCATGGTTTGCTGCAAACGAGACCGGAAGCAGGAAAACATGCTCGCTAGTGGCCAGTTGCACCAGATGCGGGCCGGTCGACACCTCACCCTTCAGGAAGGTTGGTTTCGATTCGGTATCGAAGCCGATCACTGGTGCCGCCAACAGCGCGGCCAAGGCCTGCGCCGCCAGCACCTGGCTATTGACCAGCGTTACCTGATTAATGGAAACACCGACATAAACCGGCAGTTCGCTGGCCGCCAGCAGGCTGCGGCTCATCGTTACATCGCTCAAAAGTCAGCACCTCGAATTCGGCCCATCAACCTTGGCGGCAGCATCCATGTATCCTTCGCTTTTTGAACAGATGCAAGTGTATGGGATCACGCTGGCCCAAGGGCTTTTTCTCGTGGCTGAAGGCCATTCTTTTCGGCAAGGCCGCCCCGCTTTCGGACTACGAACGCGCTCGGCAACTGATCGCTGCCGTTGATCGCGGCGGAATCCCGCTCAATGCGGCCAAGGTCAATGCCATCGCCCGAAGTCTTGGCCTGGAAATATCGCGGCACGCCCCCATAGAGGAAACCGTCCAGCGAATCCGGCTGGCCCTGAGCCGGGTGAGCCAGCATGACTAAGCCCTGGTTCCTGTACATGATCGAATGTGTCGATGGCAGCATCTACACCGGCATCACGGTCGATGTCGAAGCACGCTATGCCGCTCACTGCCAGGGTACAGGTGCCCGCTATACCCGTTCGCATCCGCCACTCAGATTGTTGGGGCACGAAACACACCCCGATCGCTCATCGGCCTCGAAAGCCGAATACCGGATCAAGCAACTAACCGCCGCCGAAAAACAGCGCTACGCAACGAAGCTGGAGACTCTCCCCGTAATATCTAAAGGCCAGTCGGTTTAAATCACATCACGATCTCGGCCTCGACCGCGAAGGTATTTACCGCTCAATTCGCGCGACACACAAGAATGTCAGAAAACTTTACACAATTGAGATTTTTGCATGTCGGCAATTATTTCAAATGCATTTTTGTGAAAAATCGTCATTTTAAATACAAAGAGTTATTAACCATATTAATAACCGAGCACTATTTATGCTTCAGTATTGGCAGGTAGCAATAGCCACCTTGTAAGCAGCAAGCACTGGTTAATCTCAAACAGGCTTGCTTTTTCGGTAGGGAGAAAGGAAATGACAACTAAACTTGAACAAGTGAGAAACAATTCCATCCTGGCGCTTTCTGGCGTCGTCTTGGCTTTGGCAGCCGGTTTTGCCCAAGCAGCCATGGTCGACACATGGACCTATTCAACCAATGCAACGTTCTCGAGCCCGACCTGGGAAGCCACCGGGGGAGGGACACAAACAAACACTGCAAGCGAATTATCCTGGGGTGGCACTGGAAACTTTCAGACCCCAACCAATTCCGGCGAAAACCGTAGCGCACTTACCGTCGGCAATTTCTTGGCCGGATCATTGATTGGTGGCGGCCCGGCAAATAGCCTGCCCGGCGCTCTGACAACAGACACAAATGGCAGTCTGACCGGGAGCGAAATCGGCAAAGGAATTTCATTTACGCACTGGAACAACCCGCTTGACTCCGGTTTCCGGACCCTGACGGGTGCAACGATTACCGATTCTCTTACCCTTACCCCCTATTCCCCCACCCCGGGAAGCGACCTGCCTGGTCCAACGCTGACATTCCAATTCAAATTCCGTGAGACGCCAAACGCCGGTGGGGATGGCGGTTTTGGCTTGTGTGCCGATGGGTCAGCAGGCGGCAATTGCGGTGATCTCTTCGGTTTCATTGGAACCAATACAGTCAATAACTATTTTGAATACGATGATTTCGGCTACTACGCGAGCGTCCTGACGCTGAATTCTGACGGAAGTCTGAATACGGTAGGAATCGGCTCATTAGCCAACGGTGAGTGCAGCATTCTTGGTCTGGATGCCGACTTCAATAACGCCAATGGTTATCAGTGCTTTGGTTTCAAAACTGCAGAAAGCGCGCATTCAACCCAATATTTTGGCGTTGCAATTAGTGCCGTTCGCCTGAACGTCCCTGAACCGAACTCTATTGCACTATTGGGGCTGGCACTTTCCGGCTTGGGCATGATGCGCCTGCGTAAATCGGCCAATAGTTAATCGCGTTGACTGAACCCGGACTCATTATCGGGGAGACTTGATAGCCCTCTGAATTGAGTTCAAGAAAACAGCTTGGGAATATCCAAGCTGTTTTATTTTTGACATAAACAAAAAGTAACCTTCCTTATGAGAGCGTTTTTCATCTATCAGGTGGTCAACTCCATCGCACTATATTCTTCTAAATCAATTTTTAAGAAAAACTACAAATTCCCGAACGTCATACCCGTAACTAGGTAAAGTACAACCTATGTTGTTCCGGTTGATTAACAGGTAATTGTTCGTTCATCTTCTGTACAAGGTCGATCTTTGATTCTGCACATCCATGCGCCGTATCCCTGAATCCGTCCAAGAATCAATCGACAGCGGTCGGATTCCCTCTCCGCCCGAGATACTGTTGCGACTCATGCGAACCGTCGAAGACGAACAAGCGACGATGGGGGAGTTGGCGACGATCGTCGAACAAGATCCCGGACTGGCCTCGCGAATTCTGACCGTTGCCAACTCGCCTGCGCTGCGCCGAGGGCGAGAACTGAAGAATCTCGAAACCTGCTTGCTTGCCCTTGGCACCCGCCTGGTTCGTTCGCTTGCAACCTGCCTTTCCATCCAGCGGCTTTTCGACCGAAATTCCCGTCTTGACGGATCCGATGTTGCCGACTTCTGGAGCCATTCACTGCTGGTGGGTGAGCTCGCGCGTAGCGTCGCCGAGCTTGTGGAGTATCCACATCCCGACGATGCCTATCTGTCGGGGCTGTTGCACGATATCGGCGAACTGATCCTGCGCTCGGCGATTGGCGAACCCTATTGTCGCTTCCTGAGCAACTCCGCCGAGAACCCGAAGCTCCAGGCCGAGGAGTTTCAGCTATTTGGCACAACCCATGCTGAAGTTGGTAGCTGGTTGATCGATCACTGGGGCTTGGACTCGGTCCTTGCCGATGGCGTGGCTTTCCATCATGCGTCAGCGTTGCAGATTCTGACCGCCACGTCGCTGCCACAGATCATCTGGATTGCCCAGACGCTGAGCACCGATATTGAGAAGTCGCCGGAATTGGGCGTGGTCGTCAACCATAGTAGCCTCAAGCTTTCCATGCCTGCCCTGCTGACGGCTCGCGAGCGTTCAATCGAGCGAACCCGTCAGATTGCCGATGCATTGGGAATCGGCATCGCGGACGAATTCCCGAAACGGCGCGCCTCGATTCCCGCTCCCCTTCCGGATTCGGCGAGTCCGGTAAATGCGGCCGAGGAGGATATCACCGCAATGCTCGGCGGCATGGCCTTGTTGCAGCCCTTGCAGCAGGACTTGTTCCAGCTGGGGAGCGATACGGAGGTTCTGCTCGCGCTTAGGGAATCGGCACGAATCCTCTTTGACCTCCCGAAAGTGGCCATCTTGTTGGCCAACGAGAAGGGCGATGCACTGTCCGGTGAAAAAGTCGGAGCGCAACCGGATCTCTTTCGGCAGCTGTCAATCCCGATGCTGGCATCGCGCTCATTGGTTGCGGCAGCCGTCATTGGCCGACAAGTAAAAACAACCTTTGAGCAGACTGAAACCCTGCCCTTGCTGGATTTGCAGGTTGCCCGCGCCCTGTCTGCCGATGGCCTGCTATGCATCCCGATGCTGGCGCGTAATCGCGCCATTGGCGTAATGATTTGCGGGTTGTCTGAAAAACAGTATGGCCGCCTTCAGCGCCGGGTTCCCTGGTTGGCCAATTTCGGCAAAATTGCGGCGATCAGCCTCGATAGCGTGATTGAAGCAAACAAGCACCGGCAGCAGGTTGAAGAGGAACTGGCCAGCCAATTCACCAGCCACGCGCGGCAGATCGTCCATGAGGCCGGCAACCCTTTGGGCATCATCAAAAGCTATCTCAAAATTCTCGAACGGAAGCTGCCGGAAGATGGCGTTCGCCAGGAGCTCACGGTTTTGACCGAGGAAATTGATCGTGTCGCCAACATTGTTGGCCACATGACCCATGCCATCCGAGGAAGTGCCGAGGCCGGAAGCATTGATCTCGTCGGCGTCCTCAACGACTTCTTGCTGCTCTATGCAGACACCTTGTTCAATTCCAAAGGTATTCGAATCGAGACAACTCTGCCGCAGGCGCCGCTCTCCATTCAGATCAACCGTGACAATCTGAAGCAGATCGTCCTGAACCTCTGGAAGAACGCATCGGAAGCCCTCATCGCGGGGAAACTCATCAAGATTTCCGTCAGCGACAACATCATTCATGACGGCGCCAGCTATGTGCAGTTACGGATTGACGACAATGGACCGGGAATGCCTGAAGCGACCATTCAGTCCTTCTATCGCCCGAAACCAATCTCTGACACTTCGCAACGAGGATTTGGCCTGTCCGTGGTGGGCAGCCTGGCCAAAAAAGAAGGAATCCTGATCACCTGCAGAAGCCAGATTGGCGCCGGTACCAGCATTGCGCTGCTGATTCCAAAGACCCGACGACCCGCATCGGGACAGTAGCGCATGAACGCCATCACCGCACTCTACGAGCTCGCCAAGCTTCCAGCTATCCAGGCGCAGCAAAACATCCTTATCGTTGACGATGAGGTACGTTTTCGAAGTGCGTACATGGAGTTACTTGCCGCAGACCAGCGTTCGATTTGCGAAGCCAGCACAGGCCAGGAGGCCATCGCCAAGCTCAAGGAAGGCAAGACCGACCTTGTAATCCTCGACTTGAGACTTCCGGATATCTCGGGCCTCGAGATCATGGAGTGGATGGAGTCTCATCAGCTCGATACCTCGGTGATCGTTTTTAGCGCGGACAAGTCGATCAACTCGGCTATTCATGCGCTACGTCATCGGGCTTTCGAATTCCTGCGCAAGGACTGCGATCCGAACGACATGCTCATCGCGGTCGACCGCGCCCTGGCCAATCGACAACGTGACAAGGAACTCGCAATCGTCTCGGCTCAGCTCCAGCATTCCGAGCAACTCCACCGCTTCCTTGTCGAGCATTCACCCGACATGATCTTCACGCTGGATCGCCAAGGGCGGTTTACCTTCATCAATGGGCGAGTCAGCACCTTGCTGGGCTATCACCCTGAAGAGTTGGTCGGACAGGACTACACAAAAGTAGTGGATCCCCGCGACCACGAGCATGTTCGATATGCCTTCAATGAAAGGCGAGTCGGGGAACGAGCCACCAGCAACCTGGAAGTGCGTTTCAAGCGAAAACCGTCCAGATTGCGCGCCAGTAACGACACCGTTGTTACGGCCATCCTGAGTACCCAGGGTATCTATGAAACCACCCAGCTCGCGCAGCCAGTTGCCTTCCTTGGAACATCAGGCGTGGCTCGAGATATTTCGGAACGCAAGAAAGCCGAAGAAACGATTACCTTCCAGGCCTTTCACGATCTTCTGACTCAACTGCCCAACCGAACACTGTTTATTGACCGCCTGGAAATGGCGATCGTGCAGGCATCACGGCGCAAGGAAAAACTCGCTGTCATGTATTTGGACATCGATCGATTCAAGCTGGTCAACGATACCTATGGCCACCTGGTCGGGGATCAGCTCCTGCGCGAGTTTGCAGCACGAATTCGTTGTTGTTTGCGTACGGGAGATACGCTTGCCCGGCAAGGTGGAGACGAATTTACCGCATTGCTGCCCACCGTCAGCAACAAGGAAGACGCCCTTGTCGTTGCCGAAAAAATACTCGTGGAACTGCGCAAACCATTCTTGCTGGCCGAAACTCAATTTCTGGCAACGACCAGTATCGGAATTGCCGTCTATCCCGACGACAGTTCAATCTCTGAAGACTTGATCCGCTGCGCAGACATGGCAATGTATCAAGTAAAGGCGCAGGGGAAAAACGGCTACACCGCCTTCCTGCCGCACATGTATACGGCGCACCTTGACCGCTTGTCTGTGGAAAATGATCTTCGCAAGGCGGTTAAGGAAGGGAATCAGTTTGAGCTGTATTTCCAGCCACAGATTGATTCTGAAACAGAAAAAGTTGTCGGCGTTGAAGCCCTGATTCGATGGCATCATCCAACGGCAGGCATGATCAGTCCTGATGCTTTTATTCCGATCGCGGAAGAGACAGGGCTGATCATCACAATCAGTGACTGGGTTCTACGCGAAGCCTGCGCGCAACTGGCGCACCTGAAACAACAAGGGTTCGGGGACATTCGCCTGGGCGTGAATCTTTCGGCGAGAGAATTCGATCGCAACGATCTCATGGAGCGAATTCGCACCCCACTCGACGAATTCCGGATTGCGCCTGAGTCGCTTGAGCTAGAAATTACCGAAAGCCTCCTGATGAAGGACGCCGAGAACATCGTTACCCGGGTGAAACATCTTCGCAGTACCGGGGTGCACATTTCGATCGACGACTTCGGTACACGCTATTCATCGCTTAATTACCTGCGCCGGTTCTCGGTCAGCCGGATCAAGATCGACCAATCATTTGTCCGCGACCTGAAAATCTCCCACGATTCATTCGCCATCATTCAAGCAATCGTCGGGATTGCCAATAATTTTGATCTTCATCTGATTGCTGAAGGGGTGGAGACCGAGCAGCAGGCTGCCATCCTCCGGCAACTCGGTTGCAAGGAAATGCAGGGCTATTATTTCAGCCGGCCCTTGCCATCCAGTCAATTGCTCGAGTTCCTGAGGCTTTCGAAGCACTAGCGACGCCTTGCTGGCCTGATCGCCGGATGATTGCCCTGCCCGGTTTTCTGAACGCTCGCCACAGCCCGAGAGATTTGGGCGGAAAACTTCCAGAGCGGCAGAAACGAAAAAGCCGCAATCCCTTATCGGGTGCGGCTTTCGCGTTTTCTCGTTGTTAAGGCTTGGCGGAGACGGAGGGATATTCCGCCAAACTTGGTCTAAGTTACTGAAACCATTACTGGCCGGTACTTACAAGGCACTATCATTGGGTTAATTGTTGGGTTAATCTATGGGTTAATTCAATTCGAACCCAGGATAATCCACCATGAACATAGAGCTTATTGGCCGTGTCTGGTATGCATCATTGCTGATCCCCAAGGATGCCAGGGAGGTCCTAGGTAAGGTCCGCTTCAAGCAGGCCCTTGGGACAGCCAATAGACGAGAAGCCATACACCTAGCCGCCCCCATCGTGGCCCACTGGAAGGCCCAGATAAAGCAAGCCAGGGGCTCTACCAATGCCGTGGCAAATGAGGCACTTCGCTGGAAGCAGGCCCTCATGCAAGCCCCTGACGAGGACACCAAGGAAACATGGGAGAACGTCCTATCAGACAAGGTAGAGGCAATAGCTGAGACTCAGGGGCACCAAGCTGCAAAGGACTTCAGCGACCTAGCCACGGGTATAGCCACAGCCAGCAATCAATACTTCGAAACCTGGAAAGCCCAGATAACCTCTGTAGCCAAGACGAAGGACCAGATGGTTAAAGATGTTGGGCTGCTGATAGCTGAATTCTCAACGCTTCAGGCGGTCAATAAGTCAGCCGTTAGGCACTGGATAGACAAGCTCCAGGGTGACGGCAAGGGGGATGCATCAATCCGCCGGATTCTCTCCTTCTGCCGTCATTACTGGAAATATCTAAAGCGCTATGACGCCGTAGATAAGGAGTCAGCCCCCTTCGATGGGGTCTTCGAGGCTGCCCCCAAGAAGAAGCGCAGGACGACCAACCTACCTTACTCTCCTGATGATGTAGTCCAACTATGGAAGGCTGCCTCTGAGCGCCCTCTAGGGACCGCCAAGAACGCCCCAAAGGATGTGCAACTTGCCGAGCTAATCATGCTGGGTGCCTATACTGGGGCCCGGATTGAAGAGCTATGCTCTATCAAGATTACCAAGGTCACAGGACACTCATTCAAGGTAGAGGATGCCAAGACAGATTCAGGGTGGCGAGAAGTCCCGATCCATTCAGCCATCGCCCCCCTCGTGAAGAGCCTTAAGGAGTCATCTACCGATGGCTACCTTATCTCGGGCCTGACCTTCAATAAGTATGAGGACAGGTCTAACGCCATCGGCAAGCGGTTTGGCAGGCTAAAGACTGCACAGGGTTTCACCTCCGCCCATACCTTCCACTCCTTTCGCTCCACAGTGGCAACCCTCCTGGAGAATGCCGGGGTCCCTGAAGGGGTGGCTGCTGACATCATCGGCCACGAGAAGCCCACTATGACTTATGGGCTGTACTCTGGAGGTGCCGATATGGCAACCAAGAAGGCTGCCCTGGAGAAGATCAGCTACCCGTTCCCCCAGTCGCCAAAAAAGAACGTTGAGATAAATGCGGAACCATTGGGCAGTTAGTGCCATCAAAACCAAGTCAATTCTATTGGCATAGGAGGAGGCAAAATGAACCCACTTATTCCACTGAGGGTAGCACTTGGCGCTTTTGTGCTCTTGGTCTCAACCCCTCTTGTTCATGCTCAGGGGAACCCGCTCAAAGCAAGTTGTATATCGGTTGTAGGGATCGCAGACCAAGGCACTACCGCAATGGACTACACAAACAACTGCGATACATGCGCCAGCTTTATCCCATATATCCGCAACTCAAGCGGCAAGGTAGCAACGGGGCTTAGTGCTCAGGTTGGGCAACTGTACGATGGACGGTTGCGGCTGGGACCTAACTACTCGGACCGAGTAAACTTTGGCATCAAAGAGGGTAGCTGGAGCGGTTACGCCCAAGACGTAAGAGAGTGCCCGTAGGCAAAACCAGCAGAAAAATCTGAGGGGCCCATCCTTCTTTGGCCCCAGCGATTTACCCCCGTAGGGCCCCCCGAACTGGCTGCTGTAGGACACCACGCCTATAGCGGCCAAGGCCCTCTACTCTTGGCAGAAACCCAAGAAGCGCCCTCCTTCCCTAGCCTTAGACTCTACTGGCAACAGGGTGCCCGCCCTTACTTGCCACCCAATTCCCAAGCATGGTATAAATCCACCTAACGACCGTTAGCTAATTCTATACCGCCCTCCAGGGAGCCCTACCATGACCACCACCAAGCTAGTTTCCTACCACCGTGTAAGCACCTCCAAGCAGGGCTCCAGTGGTCTAGGCCTAGAGGCCCAGCAGGCATCTATAGAAGGCTACAGGAACCGCATAGGGGCCTCCCTGGTTGCTTCCTTTACTGAGGTGGAGTCAGGCAAGAACAATGAGCGTCCTGAGCTACTGAAGGCCCTACATCATGCCCAGGTAACAGGCTCCATCCTGGTCATTGCCAAGCTAGACCGCCTCTCCCGTAATGCAGCCTTCCTCCTGACACTAAGAGACTCAGGGGTTAAGTTCGTGGCTGCTGACATGCCTGAGGCTAACAACCTGACAGTAGGCATCATGGCCCTGGTTGCCCAAGAGGAACGAGAGGCTATCTCCAGGCGCACCAAGGAGGCTCTACAGGCAGCCAAGGCCAGAGGCACCAAGCTGGGCAACCCTAACGGGGCTGCTGCGCTGCTGAAGGCTGGGAAGGGCAATGCTGCGGGCGTAGGGGCTGTGAAGGCTAAGGCAGAGGACTACGCCAAGCAAATGAGGCCTGTTATCGAGCATCTACAGGCCCAGGGTAAGACATCGCTAGGGGCTCTGGCTGAGGCTCTGAATGGGGGCGGGTACAGGACGCCTAGAGGAGGCTCCTGGCATAAGACATCTGTAGGGAATCTGCTGGGGAGACTGGCCCTAGCTGCCTGATTGTTTTTACGTAATGCGAACCATTATTATTTAGTCTCTGCCTCCCCTCCCCTATTTTTACGGACCTCTTCAGAGCCTCTACATAGAATTCTCTTGAGTCGTCTTTTTAATACCCCCAGTCAAGCCAAGATTCACCGCAGCAGCCCTCCCATCAGTTGTTAGATGCCACTTGCCGCCCGTGGTGGAAACAAAATCACGCTGCCTCAAGCTATCTAAGCCGTGCCTTGTTTCTATCTTCCCCAATCCAGCGGCTCCTGCAATTGACTCCAAATCTCCATCACCATCCAATTCCACCAATGCCAACAGAGTTAGCTGGATTTCTCGCTTATCTCCTACCGCGTTGCGAAGACCCACTCGTTGCTTTTCGCTAAGAGAGTCAAAAGTCACCTGATCTCTGGAGCGGCGGATGCTGCCAGCGAAAACCACATTGGGGTCCTTGCTTACAGACGGCGAATGTTCGGCTAATACACTGGCAAGGGCTGGGGCGGCCTGCTCCTGAGCTTTCTTAGCAGCCTCCCCAAACTGGTCCCTCTCTGTCGTCAGTCTGATGCTCTCCTCTTGGAGCAACTTAATACGCTCTTCCAGTTCCTTGTTGGTCGCTGAAAGCTCTTTGAGTTGTGTCTGGTATTCTTTTGCTTGAGCAAACCCAGCCTTACGGAGCGCGTTAGCCTCCTCCTGAGTCAGTGGAGTCTCATCCTCAATGCTCTGTTGTACTTTCTTCAATTCCTTCTGTTGCTTCGCCCAATACGAATACATAAATCTAGCCGGATACGGGTACAGCCAAAGGAACAGAAGCGCTGATATTAGAGGACCCAATGCGCCATGCAATGTGAGGTCCAAAGCGGTTGGGTACGCCTTATCTATGAACGCCATCTTGTCAGCGAACTTTAGGTCAGATACCAGAGCGAGCAACGCCCTATAGTTCCAAGCCGCCCAAGACAGTGCAAAGGCCCCAAATAGGGGACTCTTCACCCGCTCATATAGCTGCGCCTTTATCTCTTTGGTCAGATCATCAAGCATCGACTGCCTCACTATGGAATAGCTGACATTGTACGACCACCAACCGGCACGAATACGATTTGCATATAACCCCATGAAGGCCGCATCATGCATCTTTGCTAACCAGCGCCACACCATGTCTAGCCTCCTCAGAGCCCCCTTCTCAGCCCTCCTACTGGCAGCCCTACTCCTGCCCCTCCAGGCATCCGCAGACATCCTCCAAGGGCGCGTAGTAGGCGTAACAGATGGCGACACCATTACCCTCCTGGACTCCTCCAAGACTCAGTACAAGATTCGCCTATCCGGCATTGATGCCCCCGAGAAGAAGCAACCATTCGGGCAACGCTCCAAGGAATCCCTAAGCGCTATGGCCTATGGCAAGGAGATATATGTAGAGTGGTTCAAAAAGGATCGCTATGGGCGGACTATCGGCAAGCTGGTGACGAAGCAAGGCCAGGACATCAACCTTGAGCAAATAAACTCCGGCATGGCTTGGCATTACAAGAAGTATGAGAAGGAGCAAGCCTGGGAGGACCGGCTGCTCTATGCTGAAGCCGAAGTCAGAGCGGAGAGGACCCGTGTGGGCCTGTGGTCTGCCCCCAACCCGGTGCCCCCTTGGGAGTATCGGAAAGAGAAACGTAACGGGGGCGAGTGATGGCCACTATCGATCACACGACCTCAGTAGGCAATAAATGATTCCAAAGAGATAATGGAAAAATTACTCCCCCTTATCCGCCTGAGTTCATCCCCTCAATGAACCAATCAGCACAACACCAAGAACATCGAAATGGAAAATATTCTTAGGGACCCGATTTGGCAATTCGTAGGGGTAGCGATTTCGCTTATTGCCCTTGTCGTAGCAGCTCTCGCTATTCGTGTGCAACAACAGCGAAAACTACTGAGCTACCATTTCGCATCTGACCGGCCTGTGCTTTACCTATTCGATAAGGGGCTCGAGGATCGCCTAGTTCTCACGTTGGATGGCAATCCTGTCCAAGGACTAAGCTCCCATGAACTATCCGTGTATAACTCCGGAAATGTCCCGATATTGCCTACTGACTATTACGAAGACTTAGTAGTCAAATTCCCTGAAAATTGCAACGTCCTTGCAGTTGCTGTTTCCGACTCTCAACCTAAGAATCTGGGGATAAATGTAGTACGCGAAGAAAGGTTTTTCCGTTTAAGCCCAATTCTCCTGAACCCAGGTGACGAGTACACAATCCAGTTTCTCCTAGATCAGTCAACTAACGAGATTGCATCGAGACCTTTGGTCACAGGAAGGGTGGCAGGAGTCAAAGAACTTTCGTCAAAAGGCTACCCCCCACGCTACGGATACGGAAGTTTCTACCGTTTCTTGCTTCGGCGCCTAGCACCAATTTTCTTACTTGGAATATTGTCCGGCGTTGGTTTTGAAACAGTCTTTAGATACATAAAATCACTGTTTTGAAGACCCCAGAGCTTGCTGTGTACGTGCAATGCAATACCTGCACAAGACCAAGAATTGCCCCGTGACACGATAAGCCCATGTGCGGACGCTATGCCCTCTACGGACCCCATTCGAGAGTCACTGAGGCGCTCCTACTGAAGTATTGCCCTGAGTACGGGAAACGCTACAACATCGCGCCCCAGAGCAACATCCTGGTCATCCGTCGCAAGGCTGAAGTGGGTCGCGTCGGGCAGCTAGTGAAGTGGGGGCTGGTGCCCTCCTGGTCCAAGGACGCCACTATAGGCAACAAGCTGACCAATGCCAGGGGCGAGACTGTGGCAGAGAAGCCCTCCTTCAGGTCCAGTTTCACGAAGCATCGGTGCCTGATTCCTGCCAATGGCTTCTATGAGTGGAAGGCCATCACAGAGGCCGGCAAGACTAGGAAGCAGCCCTACTACATCCACCCTACAGACCCCACCGACCTCTTCGCCTTCGCTGGTCTACTTGCCGTCTGGAGACCACCTGAAGGGGACCCTTTAGTTACCGCCTGCATCATCACCACAGGCCCCAACGCGGTCATGGAGTCGATACACGACCGTATGCCTGTCATCCTCCAGCCTGAGCAATACGACTTCTGGCTAGACCCTGAGAATCAGGACAAGGAGGCCCTACAGGACTTGATACGCCCAGCCGACCCGGCATTGATGAGTGCCTATCCGGTGAGCCCCGCGATCAACAGCGGGAGAGTCGAGGGGCCGGAGTGTATTGAGGCGCTTAACGAATAGCCCCTACTTTGGAGGCTCCCAGTTCCTCAAGAAGGAGCTAGTGGAGTTCGCGTAGAGGTCATCTACCGTCTCCCTAACCTCCTCAGTTCCGCGCACCGGGGTAGCCTCGGGATGCTCCTTGGCGATGGATTCGGCTGTGGTCTTGTACTGGGTCACCAGCCATTTGTTACGGATGATGCACCAATAGCGCCACTTGCTGACTGTGTATTTTTCACCCATGAGCGCCTCCAAGAATTACTGTATGGATGCACAGTATAGGCGGCTTAAGGGGAAACAAAAGGGCACCTTCACCATCAAGCAGGACGCCCAAGGCCGCTACTGCCTGAATGACCTCCATAAGGCATCTGGAGGTAACAAGAAGCACGCCCCTAATGAGTTCCTTCGGCTTGATGGAACCAAGGAGCTTGTGGCCGAGCTAACCGGAGATTCCCGGTTTGACCCCGTTCAGTCAATCCGTGGAGGCTCCGCACCGGGAGTCAATCGTCATCATCATCGGTACAGACTGTCTTTACACCAACATACCCTTTGTTCGTTCCACTAGTGATACGGCCAATAGAGAGTTGCGCATTGCAATTAGGGCAAAAGAAAACGGGAGGCATATCGTCCTCATCGTCAATTCCAATGTCTCTGCCGCAGTTACTACACTTCATCTCACTCTCCTTTGTGTAAAAAATGATGGAATTCTAGTGCGCTCTATTCCCAGCGGTCAGCCACCATCTTGGCAATGTCACCAAAGATTGAGCCTGACAACGGCGGACAGTCTTCCGAGTAGCCTTCACCGGAAACAGAAGCCACGGCCTCGTTGGTCGTCAAATCCATAAGTTCAGCCGTAAGCGCGTGGAACTTGTAGCCACCACCAAGGCACCGATGGCCCCAGCCCGCGTAATGCTCGCCACCAATCCGTAAGACGTACCTAGAGCCCAGATCAGCCAAGGCCCCTGATTGGTTCCTCGAAATACGTTTTACCTGGAAGCCTTGCTGGCGTAGGCGCTTCTCAATCTGGGGAACCCAGGGCTCCAACGGTGCATCTAGGGCGACCACTTTAGGGGCCGTTATCTTGGCCTCATTCTGGACAACTACAGACCCCGTGGCACACCCAGCCAGAACCAGCGCAGAGGATACGGCCACCACCAGACGAGCAAACGAATTCATAAAGTCGGACACCTGAAACAAAAGCGAGGGAGCATATCACGCCAAACTCCCAAGATGCTCTCTAGGCAATCGTTTTGGAGATTCTATAGATGCTCCAAAAGACACCTGAAGCTAACCCCTTCGGGTGTTCTTCTTTGTCCAGATGTATCCACAATCGTATTACGTTTAGGAGATTCACCATGAACAACACCAACCAAGTTACCGCCTTCAACTTCAACACCTCCAGCATCCGCGTAGTTACCCTTGAGGGGGACCCGTGGTTTGTCGCCAACGATTGCCTATCTCTCATCGGCATTGTCCAGGACAGTCGTGGAGGCTATGGCAATAAACTGAACAGACTAGATAAGGATGAACGCTTCACATATTCGCTCCCCACCTATCTGGCGGGTGGGAGGCAAGGTCCGGTTCGGAAGCAATATCTCATCTCCGAAAGTGGCCTCTACAAACTCATCATGCGAAGTGATAAGCCACAGGCCAAGGCATTCCAAGATTGGGTGACCAAGGAAGTCCTCCCGAGCATCCGCAAGACTGGCTCCTACAGTCACCAGCAGGAAGCCCAGCCGCGTACCCAGATGGTCCTCAATATGGATGACCCGATGGCCCAGATGGTGATGCAGTTCAGAGGCTTGGCGGAGCAGGCACCACTCAACGCGTAATACACAATACGATTGTGTATCTATCTATTTGTTTTGATAGGGAAACTATAGCACATAGGGGCTTGCGCAAGACCCCCTAGAGTGGAATAAATTGCTGGCTCCTTAACCGCTCCTGGAGCCTCTGAATGTCCCTCTCGCTATCCCTTCCCGGCCTCTCCATTTCCATCTCTCGTTCATCCGCCTACGTTCATCTAGCGGGGCTCCTGGAGGTTTCCCTTACAGGTAGTGGCGAGGGATCGCCTTTACTAGGTGCGTCCTGGTTCGAGGTCGGGGGCGGATTCAATCTGTTAGCTGGTCCGTTAAGTCTGGACATCGGTAAGGCCTGATTGCGCCCCATTAGGGAATCAGCCAGTAAAACCCACCTCTTGCACTTCCAACTCACAACCAACCACCTGAAGGAGCTTCACATGGAACAATCTACAAACGCTAAAACCGTAATCACCAACGAACTCAAGACCGAGGCCGAATCACTGCTTCTCCAGCATTGCAAGATGCGCCTATCTGAGCCGCTCCTTGAGGCCAAGATGGCCTTGGATGCCTTCGAGTCCTCCCAGGTTCGCCGCGTGCCTTATCGTGCCCCTGTCGATTCACCGTGGATTGCCGACATGATGAGAGCGGCAGTAATGCCAGACAACACGGTATGTATGCGAACCGTTCGGAGTCACGCAGTTAGTCATGGCGAATTGATGGCAATTCACACAGGACCTACCGAATCTTCCCTTGAGTTGCGTAAGGCGATGGAGGCGGATAACTGCATTTGGGGATACTACGGCTCCCCGGACGAAGACGAAGAAGCCCACTACTACGCAGAAGTAACCGGCTACGGCCTAGCAAAATATTTGGGCATCGACCTGCATAACTTCATGTCAGAGCAATACCCGGCATATCAACAGCCAGCCTAAACGCCACCGCCGAACACCTCCAGAGGCTCCCAACCGGGGGCCTTTTTCATTGGCGCTACAGGTTCCCTCAATGCCATACAGCACGGGGCTTCCAAGGGATTGGCGGGGGTTAAACCCACCTATTGCATATAGCACCCTCGCTGATGCTCCTCCCAGGTTCCTCCTGGAGGGATCAACCACCACCCTGAAAGGAACTCCCATGAGTTCAAACCTCCTTACCCCGAAGGAAGCCGCCGAGTATCTAAAGGTGTCTGAGAAGACGCTGGAAGGCTGGCGCTGTGCTGAGGTCGGGCCCAAGTACTACCGTATGGGTCATCGCCGCGTTCGTTACTTTATGAGCGACATCACGTCTTGGCTACGCGCTGAGGGCCCCAAGCGCACCAAGCTGGGTATCCCGACAGATACCCCAGCAGAAGCGCAGCCGTGCTAACCGAGAGCCAGCAAGAAGCCCTCAAGAGGGTCCCTGGCATATCCAGACCCATAGTCATTGCCGCCTATGAGTCCCGAGTCAGAGCAAGCAAAGCAATCACCGCCTACTGCCTGCTGTGCACAAAGGGTAATGCCCAGACCATCAAGCACTGCGAAGACGACACCTGCCCTCTTCTATTCCATCGCCCATTCCAAAACTTCAAGGAGTCAAACAAATGTCTGTAACCACTTGGTCCAATATTCCCGATTCAGTTGATGACCAACTCGGAATCCGTAGCGCCCCCCAGCCGGGTGGGGTCAATAACCGCGTCATTGGCGGGACTGTCTCCCTGGTTCAAGGCCAGCAAGCTACCGAATCTGGCACCTACCGAGTCTCTGAAAGTGACCTAGCTCCCAGCACCAAGGGCATGATGGGGACCGTTCAGAACAACGGCGGATTCTCCACCACCAACATAACCCCTAACAGCACCATCGAAATCCCAGGCTTCGGGCGTACCTCTGTGAAAGTTGCTGAGAGTCTTGGTTACCTGACGCGTACAGGTGATGGCCGTTATGTGGAGACTTCCCGACTGGGAAAAGCTGAGGGCTCCCCTGAAGGTGGCACCCAGGAGGAGTCCAAAGCTGCGCCAAATGATGCCCCCACGGGTGATGCTGAGCTGTTCGGGGGTGGTTACGAGGAGGACTACGGGGAACTCATCAAAGATGTCCCACAGGGTGTCTATGACTCGCTCATGGCGTCCGCAAATGCCCACCTAAGCCAAGGCATGGACATGGCCGGTATCACGGAGAAGCTTGCACCACGCCTAGCATCCGCTATGGGGATTGAACCCAAGGCCGCTGCTGCGATGCTGGATGAAGGCGGCACGCTCTGGCAGGTACAAGCAGACATGACCGTTGAGCGCCACGGCGCAGACCCCGAAGAGTTCTACCAGTGGGCGAGAGACAACCGCAGTAACGAGCTACAACAAGCCATCAATGCTCAGTTGTTCCAGCGCTCTACCAAGGGATACACCGAGCTGGTGAATGACTACTTTGATAACACCATCCCCACCGTGGCAGCCCTAAAGGCTGGAGGCATCCCTGTTGTAGAAAAGGGAGGTGAGGTCATGGTGAAGCTCAAGGGTCATTGGATGACTGTAGGCGCTGCTGTGAAGGCTCGTCTGGTATGAGCTTTATAGGTGCAACGGTAAATGCAGGCGGCACCAAGATAGCCACAGCCAAGGCTCTTGGAACAGGCCCCCTCAACACAAGCAGCGCTGCAAATGACCACCATACGGTAATCAAGGTGGGCTCCTGTGGAATGACCATCAAGAACGCCATAGCAGCGGGCCTCCTACGCCGTAATTCTTCTGGAGTCCTGGAAGAACTCAATCCACCGCAACCATTCACAAGGGTGGGTTAGGCCATGAAGCCCAGACAACCACCAATCGTCTGCAAGCGCAGACATCAACCAATGAAGGATAACGGCAATGCCCCGCGCATTTGAGACACGTAACACACCGCAGCCGGTACTAAACCAACAGGCAACTGGTCGGCAGGTACGGGCAAGGGTATCCGCCAGCGCCTCTGATAACGTTCCCAACTACATCCCCCAGATGAAGAACCCGGATGCAGAGGCCTTCCTTCAGGGCCTTGGGATGATGAATTCCAAGCTCCTGGAGTGGTCCGACAAGTCCAAGCAGGAAGAGGCTTACAACGGTGCTCTAGACCGGCAGCAAGGGAAGGAGGCCCAGCAGTCAGGGGCTTCCTACAAGGCCAACTACTTCGCCACTGATGGCCTCATCCGGGCTCAGGAAGATGGCACCAGCCTGCTTGCCCGGTACAACACCGAGTTCGATAAGGACAAAGGCGACCTCGAAGGGTGGCTGCAAGAGAACTATCAGAGCCGTGTCGGTGGCGTCCCAGACGAACACTACAAGGCAGCCTACCAGCGAGGCATGACTCCCGCCTTCCAGGCCATTCGAGAGGCCCACCTTGGGTATCAGAAGAAGGCTGTGGAGGTCCGTGTGGAGTCCAACGCCATGCAGCTCATGGACAACGGTATCCGTGCCTACACCTCCCAAGGCCAGCCGATCCCCACAGAGTACCTATCGGCCATCCAGGCACACGTAGGGCAGAACCTCGGGGTGTCTCAACAACGCTTCGGGGAGCTGTTGTTCTCCGCCGTGAAGAAGGTAGGCGATGAGGGCCATTACGATGCCTACGATGTGTTGAAGGCTGACCGGCCTGATGGCTCTCCAGGGATGTACTACGACCCCAAGTGGAAGGATGAAATCGACAAAGCAGAAGCCCACTCCTTCACCGCAGCAACCGTCATGGCTCAGAAGTCCCGTGAGCAACGCTACAACAAGGCGCTCTACGATGTCTTCCTTGAAGAGGACCCGAAGAAGGCCCAGCAGATGTTCCGCGAGATGAAGGGTAATGACCTATTCAAGGGGGACACGGAAGGGCTCATCAAGTGGGAAAAGCTGATGAACGAGAAGGTAGATGGTAAGCCTGACGCCAAGCAGCTTGAGAATGAGGTGGCACTTCTGGCCCGCGTCTATGAAGGCAAGGCTGGCATCAAGGAGATTCTGGCTCAGAACTCCACTGCATCCATCACTTCCGGGCAACGTAAGTACCTCCTCGGGGAAGCCCGTAGGGTCCAGAACGAGAACCAACAGGCTGCCGCTGCTGCGGGTAAGGCCGATGAGGCTGTGTTCAAGACCCGTGAGTACGCGGATGCCAAGGACTTCGTAGGCTCCATGCTCCAGCCCCGTCCTCGGGACCCCATGAACTTCAGTGGTCAGCAGACCATCGAGTTCGACCGGGTTAATCAGACCCAAGCCCAGCGAGAGTTCTTCATGGGCCTCAAGGGGAAGACCCCGGCTGAAATCCAACCGTGGGCTGAGGATGTGGTGAAACGCTACAAGGCCCGTCAGAAGGACTACACGGAGCCCCAGCAGGCATCCGTAGCGGACAACAAGGTTCCCTTCAAGACCCTGGCTGAGGTCCGCTCACAGGCCCATCTGCTGTCCCCGGCAGAAATCCGCAAATACATAGCCCACTTCAAGACACAAGGAAACTAATGCAGCTCTTCCAGTTCGACAACGCAGCAACAGGGGACACCATCGCCCTATCCGCTTTGGATAAAGATGGACAAGCATGGTTTGTTGCTGCCGATGTGTGCAAGGCCTTGGAGATTAAGAACAGCCGCCAATCTCTAAGCACATTGGAACCCGACGAAAAGGGTGTATGTACTACGGACACCCTTGGCGGACGCCAGCAGGTTGCCATCATCAATGAATCCGGTCTGTACTCCCTCATCTTCAGAAGCCGCAAGGAATCAGCCAAGCGGTTCAAGAAGTGGGTAACTGCCGTGGTCATTCCTTCGATTCGCCAGAACGGGGGATACATCAACGGTCAGGAGGCGCTGAGCAAGCCAGAGCAGGCTGCAACCCTCCAGGTCATCAAGCAGGAGGCAAAGCGTGTTGGTCTATGCGCTGTTGAGGAGCGGGAGGCGCGAAGTGCCACGTTTAAGCTGATGAGCAGAAGCCCCAGCTATGACAAGCACGGGAAGCGCATTAGATGAAGCCCAGCAAGCCTATCGGCCTCTTCCTCTCCAGGGACCTCCTGGATGCGCTGGAGAGCCTCTACCCTGCCCGACCACCGGACCCAAAGGACTCAGAGCGGGAAATCTGGATGAAGGCAGGCGAGAGGCGAGCGGTGGAAGTCCTTAAAGCCAAGTATCAGGAAGCAGAGGACGAGGGGTATGCACTCCTCTAGCCTGCAACCCTTCACGTACTGGCTGCCGCACCTCCAGGGCCTCCTGTACGGCTTCCTTGACCGAACCCACAAGGGAACCCTGGAGGCTCTCCTAGTGGCACTGGAGGGCTTCCTGGTGGCTGTAGAGGCAGGCATGGTCATACCCTCCACAATCCCTCAGGCTGGGCAGGAAGCCACCACCCCGGCCCTCTGGTGGGAGAAGCAGGTTCAGGAGGCAGTTACCATGTTCAGAGTCCGCCCAACACTGGCACGGCTTGAGAATGTGGAGACAGTGGCAAAGGGCTACATGGACTGGAAGGCAGGACGTAAGTAGCAGCAAGCTCGGGGGCTCCTCAGTGGGCCTCTGGGCTGCCTTCCTCAAAATGCACCATGAATATTATCTAGTAGAATTTCTTATGGCGCAGATTGGCATATTGTCGTTATATATCAATATGTTACATCAAAACAAGAGGGTAAAACCCACCTATAGCAAGAGCCCCAATCCCTCCCCCCGGTTACATACCTATAGATACACCTATAGATGTACTCTTTAGATTATCTATAGATGCCCTACAGATAGCCCCTCCAGGATGCCCTGGTTAGGATGACCACGTACTGAGTAGTAAGAAGTAAGGACTCTATGGGCTATCTGAAGATTACCTACCTAGACTCCCACAGGATGCCTGTAGCAAAGGCTATCTGAGGTCTGAGCGGTACAGGTCTTCAGGCTGTATGAACGAGCCCAGGCAATGCCACTACCTACTAAGACCCACAGCAAAAGGCTCTTTGTTGGGGTCTAACTAATTCAGACCCCACTCAAATCCTCTTATTCTTGGTCATAGACCCAGATATTTACAAAGATGGCGTAGCCCTGAAGGCCTCTCTGTTGGGTTAGCATTTGGGTTAATACTTGGGTTAATACCCTAATCCAGAAATGCAAAAAGCCCCGAATAATCAGGGCTTTAGGCATCGTTGCAATGGTTGGCGGAGACGGAGGGATTCGAACCCTCGATGCAGGTTTTGCCCGCATGCTCCCTTAGCAGGGGAGTGCCTTCGACCTCTCGGCCACGTCTCCGAACCTTCAACGAGGCGCGGATGATATAGCCTCCGCGCCCTTTGGTCAAACTTACTGATCGAGACCGAAAGTGCGGTGCAGCACACGCACAGCCAGTTCCAGGTATTTTTCGTCGAGAACGACGGAAATCTTTATCTCGGAAGTAGAGATCATCTGGATGTTGATGCCTTCATCAGCCAGTGCCTTGAACATCTGGCTGGCCACGCCCGGATGGGAGCGCATACCGACGCCGACCGCCGAGACCTTGCAGATCTTGTTGTCACCGGTGATCTCACGGGCACCCAGCTTGGCCTTGACGCCTTCGAGGATGTCCTTGGCCTTGGCAAACTCGCCGCGATTCACCGTGAAAGAGAAATCGGTGGTGCCGTCATGGCCGACGTTCTGGATAATCATGTCGACGTCGATGTTGGCGTCGGCGATGGCACCGAGAATTTGATAGGCGATGCCCGGGGTATCCGGAACGCCGAGCATGGTCAGCTTGGCTTCGTCGCGGTTGAAAGCGATACCGGAGATGATCGGTTGTTCCATGTTCTTGTCTTCCTCAACAGTGATCAGCGTGCCTTCCCCTTCATCCTGGAAGCTGGAAAGAACGCGCAGTTTGACCTTGTACTTGCCGGCGAATTCCACCGAGCGAATCTGCAGCACCTTGGAGCCGAGGCTGGCCATTTCCAGCATTTCCTCGAAGGTGATGGTGTCGAGCTTCTTGGCTTCCGGCACGACGCGCGGGTCGGTCGTATAGACGCCATCGACGTCGGTGTAGATCTGGCATTCGTCGGCCTTCAGGGCAGCAGCCAGCGCCACGCCAGAGGTGTCTGAACCGCCACGGCCAAGCGTGGTGATGTTGCCATGCTCGTCGACGCCCTGAAAACCGGCGACAACGACCACATTGCCGGCATCGAGGTCGCGCCGCATGTTCGCCTCTTCGATCGACAGGATGCGGGCCTTGGTGTGGGTGCTGTCGGTCAGCACCTTGACCTGGCCACCGGTGTAGCTCTTGGCCTTGCAGCCGATGTCCATCAATGCCATCGAGAGCAGGCCAGTAGTGACCTGTTCGCCGGTAGACATGATCGCATCCAGCTCGCGTGGATCGGGATTGGCCTGAACTTCCTTGGCCAGTGCAATCAGCTTGTTGGTCTCGCCGCTCATGGCGGAAACGACGACCACAACCTGATGACCTTGCGCCTGGAATTTGGCAATTCGTTTAGCGACATTCTTGATGCGTTCGGGGTTACCGACCGACGTGCCACCGTATTTTTGAACAATCAACGCCATGGATTTATCCGGTTAAACGTTGGAAACATGAAAAAGAGGGCAGGATTTTACCCCACCCGGTTCTTTTTCTGAAGAAATCAGTGCTTACTACCATAGCCCCGAAGGCTGGCACTAGAGATCAGCCAGCGAACGAAGATGAGCACCAACGCTGCGCGCCAGCGAGGTCATCACGTAGCCACCTTCAAGCATGGCGACGATGCGCTTGTCGCACATTTCGGCAGCCAGCTTTTTCAGATGATCGGTCACCCAGGTATAGTCTTTTTCGACCAGTTTGAGACCGCCCATGTCATCTTCGTAGTGGGCATCAAAACCGGCAGAGATGAAAATCATCTGCGGCTTGAATTCCTTGAGGCGCGGCGTCCATACCTGCATGACTGCATCGCGGAACTCCTCGCCTCCAGAGCCGGCGGCCAGCGGCACGTTGCACATGTTGGCGGCCGGCTTGTCGGCGCCACTATACGGGTAGAACGGATGCTGGAAAATGCTGCACATCAACACTCGCTCGTCACCGGCGAAGCAGTCTTCGGTACCGTTGCCGTGGTGCACGTCGAAATCGATGATGGCAACACGTTCGAGGCCATGAGCCTTGATGGCATGCATGGCAGCCACACCGATGTTGTTGAAGAAGCAGAAACCCATCGGGGTCGCCTTTTCACAGTGGTGGCCAGGCGGGCGCACCGAGCAGAAAGCGTTTTCGATCTCACCCTTCATGACCAGATCAACCGCCAGACAACCAGCCCCGGCCGAGCGCAATGCCGCCTGCCAGGTATGCGGATTCATCGCGGTATCCGGGTCGAGATGGACAACCCCCAGTTCTGGTGAGGCGCGCTTGATGCGCTCAAGATGCGATGCCGGGTGAACGCGCAGCAGTTGCTCGAAAGTGGCAAGCGGCGCATCGTAGTAGGTGAAATAAGCGTCGATACCTTGGGCGATCAGGTGATCGTTGATGGCAGTCAAACGCTGCGGGCATTCAGGATGATGCGACCCCATATCGTGCAACTGGCAGTCGCGATGGGTAATGAAGGCAGTGGTCGTCACTTGTTCTCTCTCTGCGATGCGGCGCACAAAACGGCGCACGTCGAAATGGCATTATCGTCCCATTATGTCCGGCGCTTCAAGCATTAGAATCGGATTGAATTGGAACAATGGAAACCCACATGCTCAAAAGCCCACTTTCGCCCCTGGCGCGCCGCCCACAACCATTCGCGGCGCTACTTGAGCAAGCCAGCCAGATCATCCTCGGCAAGGATGTGGAAATTCGTCTGGCGATTGCCTGCCTGCTGGCCAACGGACACCTGCTGATCGAGGACCTGCCGGGCATGGGCAAGACAACGCTGGCCCATACCCTGGCCCGCCTGCTCGGTCTGCAGTTCTCGCGTATTCAGTTCACCAGCGACCTGCTGCCGGCTGATATCACCGGTGTCTCGATCTTCGACCGCGACAAGAGCGAGTTCCGTTTTCTGCCCGGCCCTGTCTTCGCCCAACTCGTGCTGGCCGACGAGATCAACCGCGCCACACCAAAAACCCAGAGCGCACTGCTCGAAGCCATGGAAGAAGGCCAGGTCACCGCCGAAGGCCAGACCCGCAATCTGCCGCGCCCCTTCTTCGTCATCGCGACCCAGAACCCTGCCAACCAGATCGGCACGTTCCCATTGCCAGAATCGCAACTCGACCGCTTCCTGATGCGCATCGAACTCGGCTATCCGGACCGCACTGCCGAACGCACCCTGCTCGCGGCCGGCGGGCAACGCAGCCAGCTCGAACATCTGGACCCGATGATCAAGGCGGAAGAACTTCCCGAACTGCAGCGGGAGGTTGGCGCTACCCATGCCGCTGGCCCGCTGATCGACTACGTTCAGGCACTGGTCGAGGCAACCCGACAAAGCCAGGCATTCCAGCACGGCCTGTCGCCCCGCGCCGGCCTCGCCTTGCTCGCTGCAGCCCGCGCCTGGGCCTGGCTGGACGGGCGCGACATGGTCCTGCCGGACGATGTGCAAGCTGTGCTCCCATCGGTTGCCCGGCACCGTCTACGTTCGGCCCAAGGCGGCGGCCATGCGCTGGCTGAAGACATCGCCACCCTGATTCGCAGCGTCGCCATTCCCTGAACCCGGTGAGCGTTCTCGCCACATTCAAGCAGTACCTGTTCCGTTGGCGCAGCGACGGAACAGCACCGCTACGCCTTGGCCAGCGACGAATTTTCATCATCCCTTCGCGCGGCGGACTGCTCTTCGCCACGGCCCTGATCGTCATGCTGATCGGCGCCATCAACTACAATCTGGCACTCGGTCACGCCCTGGTTTTCATGCTCGCCGGACTGGGTATCGTCGGCATGATCCACACCTTTCGCAACCTGTACGGGCTGGTCATCACGGCGGGCCGCTGCGAGCCTGTGTTCGCGGGAGAAACGGCACACTTCCCGCTCACCCTGGAGAACGAACGATCTACACCTAGATTGGCGCTCGAACTGGAAGCCGAAGCCGGCAACCCGGTGACCACATCGATCGCCACCCAGAACAGCGTCAAAATCAACCTCCCTCTGACTGCCACACAACGAGGCTGGCTTGAGTTGCCAAGAGTTCGCCTGTCTACACGCTACCCAGTGGGCTTGTTCGTCGCCTGGGCCTATCTGCAGCCAGCAATGCGCTGCCTGATCTACCCACGGCCAATAGCCAGCCCCTTGCCAGCTACCATGCCATCAGCCACAAACGGCGAGCACCATGGCGACGGCGGTCAGGAAGACTTCGCCGGCTTTCGCGAACGCCAGGCGGCCGATTCACCCCGCCATGTTGCCTGGAAAGCCAGCGCAAAAAACACCGAAAGACCGCTGCTGATCAAGCAGTTCGCCGGGGGATCCCAGACCGAACTGATGCTCGACTGGCAACAGACCGACCCGGCGCTGGCAGACGAGACGCGCATCGCGATTCTGACCGGCTGGCTCCTTGCCGCCGACGCCGCCGGCCTGCATTACGGACTGAACCTGCCGCACCTCAAGCTTCAGCCTGGAAGCGGGGAACCGCATCGTCGGCACTGCCTGGAAACTCTTGCCCTCTTTCAGCCATGAGCACACCAGCCAGCGAAGCGCTCGACCGCCACGCCACACCCTGGTTGTTCGCCACGGCGCTGGCCACTACGGCACCGCACATGCTGCATCAACCACTTTGGCTCAGCGCCCTGGCCGGGCTACTGCTGTTCTGGGCCACCTGGCTGTGGTGGCGTGACCAGCGCCTGCCGGGGCGCTGGATACTCCTGCCCCTGGTCGGTGCCGGCTGCGCCGGAATTCTCATTGAGTTCCACACGCTATTCGGCCGCGATGCAGGTGTCGCCATGTTGGTCATCTTCATGACCATGAAGCTGCTCGAATTGAAATCCAGGCGCGATGCCGTGGTAGTTGTCACGCTCGCTTATTTCCTGCTGCTGACCCATTATTTTTATTCGCAAAGCATCCTGACCGGCCTCTGGCTGCTGGCCTGCCTCTGGCTGGTTACCGGCACGCTGATCCGCCTGCATGGCGGCCCGACCAGTACCCCACGCAACAGCTTGCGCTACGCTGCCCTGCTCTGCCTGCAGGCGGCTCCGTTCATGTTGGCGCTCTACCTGTTATTTCCTCGCATTTCCGGGCCGCTCTGGGGGCTACCATCAGATGCCCACGCTGGCATGACCGGGCTTTCGGAAACCATGTCGCCCGGCAGCATCTCCAGGCTCGCCCAAAGTGCCGACATCGCCTTTCGCATCCGTTTCGACGGACCACTCCCGCCAAAGCAGATGCTTTACTGGCGTGGACCGGTTATGGACACTTTTGATGGCACAACCTGGCGCCGCCACGAAGGTCGCCTGCCGCCTGAACACGTGGAAAACCTGTCACCGCCGATCAGCTACGAAACGACACTGGAAGCCCACAACCAGCACTGGCTGCTGGCCCTTGAAGCACCAAACGGCCTGCCACCTGAAAGCGCGCTGAATGGCACCCTGACTGCCACCGCTCGCCGAGCAATCACCGAACGACAACGCTTCAGACTTTCCGCAACGCTCGAATATCGTTTCAACAGTGCCGAAGACCCGCTGGTCATTCGGCGAAATCTTGCCTTACCCGACGCACTCAACCCGAAAACCCGCTCACTGGCCAGACAGTGGCAAGCCTCGGGCTCTGCCCAGAAAGCCATCATTGACAAGGCACTTACCCTGTTTGCGAGCGACTTCACCTACACCCTGCAACCACCACTGCTCGGTCAGAATGGCATCGACGAATTCCTCTTCCAGAGCCGTCGCGGCTTCTGCGAACACTACGCAGCGGCTTTCGTCGTTCTGATGCGGGCCGCCGGCATACCGGCCCGTGTGGTCGGTGGCTATCAGGGCGGCGAGTACAACCCGCTCGATGGCTATCTCGTCGTCCGCCAGTCCGATGCCCATGCCTGGGCAGAAGTCTGGCTCGACGGTCAAGGCTGGGTTCGCGTTGACCCGACGGCTGCCGTTTCGCCTAGCCGAATCGAAACCGGCATTGCGGATGCCCTGCCCTTTGGCGAGCCCCTGCCTGCACTGGTTCAGTGGCGAGCAGAGTGGATACGCGGGCTGCGCTATCGCTGGGAGGCCATCAACAACACCTGGAATCAGCGCGTTCTCGGCTACGACCCACAGCGTCAGCGCGAACTGCTTTCCCGACTGGGCCTGGCCAACACCGACTGGCGCAGCCTTGCCACCATGCTGGGCATTGTTTGCGCACTGCTGGTCGCCGCCATGATGGCCTGGACGCTTTACCAACGCCCCGCGCAGGATCCTGTACTTAGACTTTGGCACAAGGCACTGCGACAGCTCTCCCGAAGACAGGTAGACTGCGCACCTTGGGAAACGCCGCTGGCATTGGCCCGCCGAGTCCGAGAACAACGCCCTGAACTGGCCGATGCCGTCCTGAACGTGGCCAAAGCTTATCTGCAAGCGCGTTACGGCCGCTCCGACAACAACCTTAAAACCCTGCGCGAAGCGATCGCGCAATTGTGATGATGAATCTGATATTCAAAAAACCGCTGGCTGCCCTGTTTCTTGTCACCCTTGCCACGCTGGCCAATGCTGCGCCTACTTCGCAGACCTTCGCCGACGATCCAGCAGCGATCGAATTCGCCCGCGATCTGGAGCAACGCCATGGCTTCAAGGCTGACGAAATAATCAGTCTGTTCGCGCAGACCCGCCCCAACGCCAAGGTAGTGCAACTGATCAAGCCACCATCTTCGCCATTACAACGCTCTTGGGAACGTTACCGGCCGCGCTTCCTGAATGATCGGCGAATCGATGGCGGTGTCCGCTTCTGGCAGGAGAACAGCGTACAACTGGCAAAGGCACAGGCGCTTTATGGCGTGCCGGCTGAGATCATCGTTTCCATCATCGGTGTCGAAACCGAATATGGGCGAAACATGGGTGGCTTCCGTGTGCTCGAAGCCTTGGCCACGCTTGCCTTCAACTATCCGCCCCGGGCCGAATTTTTTCGTACTGAACTGGAGCAATTCCTGCTGCTGACCCGGGAAAACAATCTCGACCCGCTGGCGGTCAAAGGTTCATTTGCCGGCGCCATCGGCATTCCCCAATTCATGCCGGGCAGCCAGCGTCGCTATGCCGTGGATTTTGATGGCGACCAGAAAGTTGATCTGGGCAACAGCGTCGATGACGCCATCGGCAGCGTTGGCCGCTTCCTTGAGCAACATGGCTGGCAGGCGGGCCAACCGATCGCCGTTCCTGCAATCACCACGGGCACACCTGACCCCGCGCTGATCCAGGCTGGCATTCGGCCGAGCCTGAAGGTGGGTGAACTGGCCGAGAAAGGTGTTCGCGCTGAAATCGATCCCGAGATAAGCGCCGCATTGATCGACCTCGTCTCGCCGGGGCACGAAACGGAATACTGGCTGGGATTCGATAACTTCTACGTCATCACCCGCTACAACCGATCCAGCTTCTACGCCATGTCGGTTTTCCAGCTGGCGGAAGAAATCCGTAGCCGGATGTGCGCCAGGCAAGCGACTACAGCAACGAATCGCGAGAAATATTGCCGCGCTTGATGATCTTGCGGAGGCGGTCCAGACCTTCCATCTGGATCTGCCGAACCCTTTCACGGGTCAAGCCAAGATCGACGGCAATGACGTCCAACGTCGCCAGATCAGCCCCGTTCAGACCATAGCGGCGCTCGATCACTGAACGCTGCCGCTCAGTAAGCTGCGCCAGCCAGTCATCGACCAGGGAACCAACCTCACTCGATTGCAGCAAGAATTCCGGATCGCTCCCGCCATCATCGGCAATCACCTCGGCCATCGTGTGGTTGGGGTCGATTTCAAGCGGAGCGTCGAGAGAGGCAATGTGCTCGTTGAACGAAAGAATCCGACGCACATCCTCCACCGGCCGGTCGATCAGGAGCGCAATGCGCTCAACCGTCGAGTCCCGCTTGTCAGCCGATTCCAGGTGACGCATGGCACGCAGGACGACATTGATTTCCTTGACGATATGCACCGGCAAACGAATCGTCCGCGACTGGTTCATGATGCCGCGCTCGATGTTCTGGCGTATCCACCAGGTTGCATAAGTCGAGAACCTGAAGCCTCGCTCGGGATCAAATTTCTCCAAAGCATGGATCAATCCGAGGTTCCCCTCCTCGATCAGATCGAGCAGCGGAATCCCCCGATTCAAATAGTGCTTGGCGATATTCACAACCAGCCGCAGATTGTGCTCAATCATGCGCTGGCGTGCTTCGAAGTTACCTTCCCGGACAAGACGCGAGGTGGCCAGTTCTTCGGCCGGCGTCAGGAGCGGCTTGGCACCGATCTCGCTCAGGTAGAGCTGGGTGACATCCTCGAACAGTTCAATTTCTGGCAATACATGCTCAGGTTCGGGAGGCAGGACCGATTCATCGGGCAGGCCCTCGAACTCCTCCTCCAGACCTTCGCCGGTATCGCTCATCGTTTCGGCAGATACTGCGCCGGATCAACCGGCTTGCCCTGTTTGCGGATTTCGAAATGCAGCTTGACCGACTCCGCATCCGTGTTGCCCATTTCGGCAATTTTCTGCCCCCGGCTGACCTGCTGGCCTTCCTTGACGAGAATCTTGCGGTTGTGGGCGTAAGCCGAGAGGTAGGTCGCGTTGTGCTTGACGATGACCAACTCGCCAAAACCGCGCAAACCGCTGCCAGCGTAGACCACCTTGCCATCGCCTGCCGCGAGGACCGGATCACCAGCCTTGCCAGCAAAATCCAGGCCCTTGTTACCGGAATCGCTATACGGTGCCGACACCTTGGCAGAAGTTGGCCACAGCCAAGGCACATCATCCGGACCAGAAGCCACCGCTGGTGCAGCGGCGGGTACATCCGGCTTCACTTCTGGCTTTGTTTCCGGCTTGGCATCAACCGGCTTTGCCGGTTCCCCAGTCTTATTCAGACGAGCATAGGCTTCATCAGAATACGGCTCCTTGCCAACGCGCGGCTCACGTTTCAAACCACTCGGCGACGTGGCAGAAGTGCCGGCAGGCTGATCCAGCGAACGCGCCTCAACTACCGCCCCAGTAGCAATCGGTTTGGTCGTCGCGCCATCAGCGGATTCGGGAGCTCCCGGTGGCTGTACACGCAGAACCTGGCCTTCCTTGATTGAGGAAGGGTTGGAAATATTGTTCCAGGCAGCAATATCACGGTGATCCTGGCCGTTCTCCAGAGCAATCCGGTACAGCGTATCGCCACGCTTGACGGTGTAATAACCAGGACCGGTTGGCTGAGCAGCACTCGCAGCTCTCGATTGCCCCGTTCCAGAGCGATCCACCGCTGGCACTGGCTGCTGGGACAAGCAGCCAGCCATAAGCACCGTTGAAAGAGTTACAGCGACGATTCGAATCATTGCGTTCCTGAAAGTAGCGGGACGAAACGTACGGCATCAAGCCGCGTTTCGACATATCCCTGAGGCGTATGTTCGATAAAGCTAAGATACTGCTCACCGGCACCGACTGGCAAGACCAGACGCCCCCCCGGCGCAAGCTGTTCAAGCAACGCAGGCGGCACATGGGCTCCGGCAGCAGCTACTATGATACTGTCAAATGGCCCTGCCTCGGGTAAACCAAGCTGTCCGTCTGCATGCTTGAGACGAACGTTGAACTGCTGCAAGGTCCGCATGTTGGCCTTGGCTTTTTCCAGCAAAGGCCCAAGCCGTTCAACGGCATAGACATCCTTGGTCAATTGCGCCAGAACAGCGGCCTGATAACCACAACCCGCGCCAACCTCCAGTGTTTTACCCAAAGAGCTTCGCCCATTGAGCAGGAGCTCTATCATTCGAGCCACCACAAAAGGCTGGGATATGGTTTGTCCCATGCCAAGCGGTAGCGCAGTATCTTCATACGCTCGCGAAGCGAGTGCCTCTTCGACAAATACATGCCGAGGCACGGCAGCCATCGCCTTGAGGACAGCTTCGTTACGAATACCCTTTTCGCGCAAGCGCTCAATCATGCGCGCCCGTGTCCGCTGCGAAGTCATGCCAATACCGTGCAACACGCCGTGACTCACTTCATCCACTGATCGATATGCGAAAGCTGAGCCGAATGCGTCAGATCAATCTGCAAGGGAGTAATCGAGACAAAGCCTCGCTCGACCGCATTGAAATCTGTTCCCGGCCCGGCATCCGCAGCCGCACCAGCAGCACCGACCCAATAAACCGTTTCATTGCGAGGCGACTGCATTTTGACAACAGGCTCCGCCTTATGCCGACGACCAAGACGAGTGACCTCGGTACCCTTCAATGCCGAATAGGGAATATCAGGCACGTTTACATTCAGCAATACTGGCTCCTTGATTGGATTGCGAATGAAACGCTCAACCAATTCACGAGCTACGCGGCCAGCTGCAGCAAAGTTATTTCCCTCGAAACTGGTCATGGAAATCGCGATGGAGGGAATACCCAGCAAATAACCTTCCGTTGCTGCAGCGACGGTACCAGAATAAATCGTATCGTCACCCATATTGGCGCCCAGATTAATTCCGGAAACAATAATGTCCGGCAATTGATCGAGCATGCCGGTCACCGCCAAATGCACGCAGTCAGTCGGTGTCCCATTGACGAAATAAAAACCGCTGGCGGCTTTTTTTAGCAATAGCGGCCGGTCCAGTGTCAGCGAATTACTGGCGCCGCTGCGATTCTGCTCTGGAGCAACGACGACGACCTCGCCAAGCTCATCGAGAGCCTCCGCCAGCGCAGCAAGCCCCGGTGCAAAATAACCGTCATCGTTACTGAGCAGAATACGCATGGATCAGACCAGCAAACCATCAAGACTGGAACCATTTGCTACCCAAGCCTCAACCCATTTCGGCTTGCGGCCACGACCTGTCCATTCCAGTTCCGGATTCTGCGGATGACGATATTTGACCTTTACTTTATTTCCGGTCACTGCCTTAACCTTGGTTTCCTTGCCCAGCAATTCCTCGATGGCATAACCACGGGTTTTTGCAAAGGCACGCAATTCATTCAGGACATTGATCTTTTCCTGAGCTTCACGACGCTTAATCTCGGCCGGAATTTGCTGCTGCAAATCGCGCAATTGAGCAACGGACAGAGTAGACAAATCCATGATTACCTCCTTATTTAAATGCGTGGTGATAATTTAATTTGTCTTAATATATTTATCAACGCTACAAATTAAAAAACCGGCAAAAGCCGGTTAATTAATTTGGTCGGGGCGGCGGGATTCGAACTCGCGACCCCTTGCACCCCATGCAAGTGCGCTACCAGGCTGCGCTACGCCCCGACAAGCCAAACATTATACCTGAAAACCCGGGGATTTAAAGCTGCAGCATCTCGATAATCGATTTCAATTCACCACGGAGGCCACCAGGGATTTTTTCCATTTCCGGATGTTCGGCCGCAGCAACCTCGACAGCCCCACCCTCATCAAGACGATTTCGGGCACCACTTATAGTAAATCCCTGATTGTAAAGGAGCTCGCGAATACGACGAACCAGCAATACCTCATGGTGCTGGTAATAGCGACGGTTACCCCGGCGCTTCACTGGCTTGAGCTGATTGAACTCCTGCTCCCAGTAACGAAGCACATGTGGCTTTACGCCACACAACTCGCTGACTTCACCAATGGTGAAATAGCGCTTGGCAGGGATGGGCGGCAGCTCTTCGCCGCCCAAAGTCTTATGCCGCGGTTCCATCAAAAGCTAGCTCGACGTCGGACTTCAATTTTTGGCTGGCATGAAAAGTCACAACACGGCGCGCCGTAATTGGAATTTCCTGCCCGGTTTTAGGATTGCGACCAGGACGCTGTGGCTTGTCACGCAACTGAAAATTACCGAAACCAGATAGCTTGACGCCATCTCCGACTTCCAGTGCGTTGCGAATCTCTTCGAAAAAAGCCTCGACCATATCTTTGGCCTCACGCTTGTTAAGGCCAACTTTTTCGAAAAGCAGGTCAGCGAGCTCAGCTTTTGTTAGCGTCATCGTTATTGTTTCCGTCAGGCACGCAGTTGAGCACCGAATGCCTGTTCGAAACAGGACACCAGTTGCTGCATTGCAGCATCAACTTCTGAATCTTGCAAAGTGCGTTGAGTATCTTGCATAACTATCCGGAAAGCAAGACTTTTCTTGTTTTCCGGGACTCCCTTTCCGACGTATACATCGAACAATTGGACGTCCTTAATGAGGTCGGAAATCTGTCCTTTGAGCCCATCAAGCAAGGTCTGCAAAACGATATTCTGGTCAACCACCAAGGCTAAGTCTCGAATTACCGGCGGGAACTTGGAGACTTCGACATAGCTAGGAACATTCGCCGCCTTGATCGAATCGAAATCCAGTTCAAAGACAACAGGCGCCTGAGGCAGATCGTACTTTTGAACCCATTCCGGATGCAGTTCGCCGATACAACCAATGTCGCGACCATCGAACAGAATGCGGGCGGCACGCCCCGGATGCAATGCTGGATGGGACAGCTTTTCGAAACGCAAAACAGCAGGCGCCAGCAACGCTTCAATATCACCCTTGACGTCGAAGAAATCGACCTTTCGCGCCCCACCACCCCAGCCTTCCGGCAAGGCACCACCAAAAGCCAAGCCTGCCAGCTTCCATGGCTGACGGAAACCATTTACCGGCGATGCATCGGCATCACGATGGAAGGTCCGACCGACTTCGAACAGGCGAACCCGGCTCTGCTTGCGCTTGAGGTTGGTGAGCAGATTGGAAATCAGCCCGCCAAACAGGGTCGAGCGCATGACCGCCATTTGACTGGCAATCGGGTTGGCCAAGCGGATCAGGTCGCCCTCTTCCGTCTGAGCGGCGAAGTCCGCCTCCCAGGCTTCTTCAACGAAGGCGAAATTGACCACTTCCTGATAGCCACGGTCTGCCAGCATCTGGCGAATACGATAGGCTGGGCGCCGAGCTTCCGGCTGGATCAGCATTTTCAGCGGCCCGCGCGGGGCGACAGACGGAATGTTGTCGTAACCGTACAAGCGGGCGATTTCCTCGATCAGATCTTCTTCGATTTCCATGTCGAAGCGCCAGGACGGCGGCGTCACCAGAAAATCATCGCCTTCGCGCACGAAAGACAGATCAAGACCTGAAAACAGACCGGCAATGCGCTCCGCACCGAGCGGCAGACCAAGTACCATTTCTGCGCGAGCCGTACGCAGGCGAACCGGAGTACGGTTCGGCAATTCAGCCTTGGCTTCGACGACAGGACCTGCCTGGCCACCGCAAATATCGAGGATCAGTTGCGTGGCGCGTTCGATGGCACGTCGCACACCGCCAAAATCGACACCGCGCTCGAAACGATGCGAGGCATCGGAGCCGAAACCGAAACGACGAGCACGTCCGGCGATAGCCTTTGGAGCAAAGAAGGCGGACTCAAGAAAGAGTTCGGAAGTCTCCAGCGTGATGCCGCTTTCCTCTCCGCCCATGATGCCGGCCATGGCCAAAGGCTTGACCTCATCGGCAATCATCAGCACATCAGTATCCACCGTGATGGTCTGTTCGTTGAGCAGCAGCAGCTTTTCGCCCGGATTTGCCAGACGGGCATGCACAGCGCCTTCGAGTCGGGTGTTATCAAAAGCATGCAATGGCTGACCAAGTTCGAGCATCACATAGTTGGTGACGTCGACCAGCGCCGAAATGGCGCGGATACCACTACGCTCAAGACGGCGCTTCATCCACTCCGGCGTCGGCGCCTTGGCATTGACGCCCTTGAGGATTCGACCGCAGTACAACGGGCAGGCTTCCGGTGCATCAAGCACAACGGGACGGGTATCGGCAATGCCGGCCGGCACTTCTGCGACGACCGGCAGACTGGTCACTGCACCAGTAATGGCGCCGACTTCGCGGGCAATGCCGAGCAAGGACAGGCAGTCTGCCCGGTTTGGCGTCAGCTTCAGTTCGAAGAGGTTGTCGTCGAGATCGAGATACTGGCGGATCGACTGGCCAACCGGTGCATCAGCCGGGAGGATCAGCAAACCGGAGGCCTCGTCGGCAATACCCAACTCCTTGGCGGAGCACAGCATCCCGGACGATTCGATGCCGCGCACCTTGGCGATCTTGATCGTAAAATCGCGGGGCAGCTTGGCACCCGGCAGTGCGCACGGCACCTTGAGGCCGACAGCAACGTTCGGTGCGCCACAGACGATGGTCGTCGGCTTGCCGCTGCCGGTATCGACCTTACAAACATTCAAACGATCGGCATCCGGGTGCTTGACCACCTCCAGCACGTGCGCAACGACGACGCTATCGAAAGCCGGAGCAACCGGGTCGAGCTCTTCGACCTCGAGACCTGCCATGGTCAATAGATGAGAGAGTTCCGCACTCGACAATTTTGGATTGACGAGGGAACGCAGCCAGGATTCGGAGAATTTCATTGGCGTGACTCGAATTGTGGGTCAGTTGAACTGACGCAGGAAACGCAGGTCGCCTTCAAAGAACAGGCGAAGATCATTGATGCCATAGCGCAGCATGGTCAGGCGATCCTGACCAAAGCCGAAGGCAAAGCCGGTGTACTTTTCCGGATCAATGCCGGCGATGCGCAGCACGTTCGGATGGACCATGCCGCAACCGGCGATTTCCAGCCAGCGGCCCTTCAGTGCGCCACTCATGAAGGCAACGTCAATTTCGGCGGATGGCTCGGTAAACGGGAAGAAGGACGGACGGAAACGCACCGTCAGGTCGTCAGTCTCGAAGAAGCTCTTCAGAAAATCGGCAATGACCCCCTTCAAGTCAGCGAAGGAAACGCCCTCTCCGACCCACAACCCTTCGACCTGATGGAACATGGGCGAATGAGTCGCATCGGAATCGACGCGATAAACGCGGCCCGGCGCAATGATGCGGATTTCAGGCATTTTTTCCAGTTGCCCGTAGCGTTTTACATGCGCCTGCATATAACGCGCCTGAATTGGACTGGTATGCGTCCGCAGCAGCACCTTATCAGCAAGGGTTCCGTCCGGATTCTGCAGGTAAAAAGTATCGTGCATGGAACGCGCCGGGTGATCCTCGGGCGTGTTCATGGCGGTGAAATTGAAAAAATCTTCCTCAATTTCGGGGCCGTCAGCGACTTCGAAGCCGATTGAGGCAAACAAGGATTCAATACGTTCCAACGTACGTGTCACCGGATGAAGACCACCGCGCGCTTCAGCGCGACCGGGCAACGTGACATCAAGCGCCTCTTCGGCCAGCCGAGCATCAAGCGCTGCCTTGCGGATCGCTTCGCGACGCTCATTGAGGGCAGTTTCGACCGCACTCTTGGCAACATTGATTGCTGCGCCGGCTGTTTTCTTCTCCTCGGGCGGCAGTTTGCCAAGGCCCTTCAGGAGTTCGGTAATCTGACCGCTTTTGCCGAGGAAACGGGCCTTGACCTGTTCCAGCGCGTCCGGGTCGGAAATGGCAGCAAAAGCAGCTTGTGCTTCGCTAACGATCTGATCGAGATTGTCCATGGACTTCAATACCTGCAAACTGCGACAAAACTACCAACAAAAAAGGAGGCTTGCGCCTCCTTTTTTTCTTCAAGCTTTCGCTCAGGCGCCGAGCTGTGCCTTGGCCTGTGCGGCCAGAGCGGCAAATGCCGGCTGATCGAAGACGGCCAGATCGGCCAAGACCTTACGATCAACTTCGATGTTGGCCTTCTTCAGACCGTTCATGAAGGTGCTGTACTTCATGCCCAGCTCACGAGCTGCTGCATTGATACGGGCGATCCACAGGGAACGGAACTGGCGTTTGCGTTGACGACGGTCACGGTACTGATATTGACCGGCCTTCATCACCGCCTGCTTGGCGACGCGATATACATTCTTGCGACGACCGCGGTAACCCTTGGCCTGAACGAGAACCTTCTTGTGACGGGCGCGAGCCGTTACACCACGTTTAACTCTAGGCATCTCTTATCTCCTTATGCGTAGGGCATCATGGCGCGGACGGATGCAACATCGCGCTCGTTAACAGAAGCAGCACCGCGCAGGTGACGCTTAACCTTGGTAGTCTTCTTGGTCAGGATGTGACGCTTGAAGGCTTGACCACGCTTGATGGAACCACCAGCGCGGACAGAAAAGCGCTTCTTGGCGCTACTCTTGGTCTTCATTTTGGGCATTTAGATGCTCCTTAATGACATGCCGTCAGGTGGTTCCCGGCGGGAACGCTTTCACTACCCGAAAGCACTTATTGAAACTACTCTTACTGCACTTACTTCTTTTTAGCCGGCCCGATGATCATGATCATCTGACGACCTTCCATCTTCGGCATCTGCTCAACTGCACCTACTTCGTCGAGGTCTGCCTTGATCCGTTCCAACTGACGCATGCCAAATTCCTGATGCGCCATTTCGCGACCCCGGAAGCGCAAGGTCACTTTGACCTTGTCACCCTCATCCAGGAAACGCGTCATATTCCTGAGCTTGATCTGGTAATCGTTTTCGTCAGTACCCGGGCGCAGTTTGATTTCCTTCACCTGCACCTGCTTCTGCTTCAGCTTGGCCTCATGCGCACGCTTCTGTTCCTGGTACTTGAACTTGCCGTAGTCCATGATGCGGCAGACCGGCGGCTTCGCTGTCGGCGCGATCTCAACCAGATCGACACCGGCCTCTTCAGCCATTTGCAGCGCGGCACGAATATTGACAATGCCTAGCTGTTCACCCTCTGCACCCTGGAGACGAATCTCCGGAACCGTGATTTCTTCGTTGAGGCGATGCGCCTTGTTCTGAGCTATGGTAAAACCCCCGAAAACAACAATAATTAAGCCGTGCCACTACGCGCCGCGACTTCTCCTTGAAGTCGCTTGATCAAGTCATCTACGGACATCTGTCCGAGATCCTGACCACCGCGAGTACGCACGGCTACCAGTCCGTCCGCTTTTTCCTTATCGCCCACAACGAGCTGATAAGGCAGCCGGTTCAAGCTATGTTCCCGGATTTTATAGGTAATTTTCTCGTTACGCAAATCCGACTCGGCCCGGAAGCCCGCCGAGTGTAGCTTTTGCGCGACCTCGGTAGCGTAATCGGCCTGTTTTTCAGAGATGTTCAGCACCATGACCTGCACTGGCGCCAGCCACAACGGCAGCGCGCCAGAAAAGTTCTCGATCAGGATGCCAATGAAACGCTCCAGCGAACCGAGAATGGCCCGGTGCAACATAACCGGCACCTTGCGCGTATCGTCCGCACCGACATACTCGGCGCCGAGACGGCCCGGCATCGAGAAGTCGACCTGCATGGTGCCACACTGCCAGGAACGGCCGATGGCATCCCTGATGTGGAATTCGATTTTCGGGCCGTAGAATGCACCCTCGCCCGGCAACTCCGTCCACTCCAGACCAGAAGCACGAAGCCCCTGACGCAGGGCGTCCTCGGCCTTATCCCAGACCTCGTTTGAACCGACCCGGCTATCCGGGCGCAAGGCCAGCTTGACAGCAACATCGTTGAAACCGAAATCGGCATACACCTTCTTGACCAAGGCATTGAAAGCCGTGACTTCGGATTCAATCTGGTCTTCGGTACAGAAGATATGGCCATCATCCTGCACGAATCCACGAACGCGCATCAGGCCATGCAAGGCGCCAGCCGGTTCGTTGCGGTGACAGGAACCAAACTCACCGTAGCGCAGCGGCAATTCGCGATAGGAGCGCAGGCCGGCATTGAAGACCTGGACATGGCCGGGACAGTTCATTGGCTTGACCGCATAGTCGCGGTTTTCCGATGAGGTCGTGAACATGTTGTCCTTGTAGTGCTCCCAGTGCCCCGACTTTTCCCACAAGGCCTTGTCGAGAATCTGCGGACAACGCACTTCCTGATAGCCATTGTTGCGGTAGACGGCGCGCATGTAACTTTCGATTTCCTGCCAGATCGCCCAACCCTTGGGGTGCCAGAAAACCAGGCCAGGAGCCTCATCCTGCATGTGAAACAGGTCAAACTGCTTGCCGAGGCGACGATGATCGCGTTTCTCAGCCTCTTCCAGCATGTGCAGATAGGCATCGAGATCTTCCTTCTTGGCCCAAGCCGTGCCGTAGATACGCTGCAGCATCTCGTTCTTTGAATCGCCACGCCAGTAGGCACCAGCCACCTTCATCAGCTTGAAGACCTTAAGCTTGGCCGTGGTCGGCACATGCGGGCCGCGACAGAGATCGATGAAATCACCTTCGCGGTAGAGCGAAACCTGCTGGCCAGCCGGAATTGCGCCGATCAGCTCAGCCTTGTATTTCTCGCCAAGATCAAGGAAGAACTTCACCGCGTCGTCGCGCGCCCAGACTTCACGGGTAACCGGAATATCCCTCTTGGCCAGCTCTGCCATGCGCTTTTCGATGGCCACCAGGTCTTCCGGCGTAAACGGGCGCTTGTAGGCAAAATCGTAATAAAAGCCGTTTTCGATGACCGGGCCGATGGTGACCTGCGCCTCAGGGAACAATTCCTTGACGGCATAGGCCAGCAGGTGGGCGGTCGAGTGACGGATCAGCTCCAGCCCGTCAGGATCACGCTCGGTGATAATGGCCAGATCGACATTCCTGTCGATCAGATAAGAGGTATCGACGAGATTGCCATCAACTTTGCCGCCCAATGCGGCACGGGCCAGGCCAGCACCAATGCTGGCTGCCACTTCGGCAATTGTTACCGACTGTTCAAATGAGCGGATGGAACCATCAGGCAGTTTGATATCAGGCATGGCAAATCTCTAGGCGAAAAAAAAGTGCGGGGTGAGCCGCACTTTTTTGGTCAAACGAAGGCTGACTCGATTAGCGTTTCTGAACTGCGGTGCAAGTTCGGAAATTCATCAATTCAGCTCCGTCAGGAATTTTGGTAGGCGGTATTGGAATCGAACCAACGACCTCCACGATGTCAACGTGGCGCTCTAACCAACTGAGCTAACCGCCTAAGGAAGCGCGCATTATATAGACGTAGAAGCCGATGTCAACAGCCCTTCGCGAATTTTTTCGAAGCACAGTAAACTCTCCTCAACACGCAATGGAGTCACACATGAACGAAGGTTGGATAATCCTAGGCATATGCCTGATCGTAGTCATCGGCGGCGCCCTGCCTCTGATCCGGCCGCGCAACGATGTACCCCCACCGCCCCCCAAGGAAACCCTGCGCGACTGGCGCAGCGAAAAATAAGGACATCTCGTGGAATCACGCATCACCGAACTCGAAATCAAGATCAGTTACACCGAAGACCTGGTCGACGAACTAAATCGCATGGTTTATCGTCAGCAACTGCAAATCGACCTGCTGGCCGCGGAAATCCGCGCCTTGCGTGAACAGCAACAAAACGCACCGCAATCGGAGCAAGCGTTCAGCTTGCGCGACGAGATTCCTCCACATTATTGACATGTCACCCCCGCCACTGGTTACCATTTTCTATCACGCCGATTGTCTGGATGGTTTCGGGGCGGCCTATGCTGCCTGGCGCCTCTTTGGTGATGCCGCAATTTATCGCCCGATGCATCATGGTGAGCGATGGGAGATGGCCGACATTGCCGGGCACAGCGTTTTCATTCTGGATTTCTCTTTTCCTCCTGACGTTCTGGAAAAGATGGCGACCCTGGCGAAATCGGTGATTCAAATCGACCACCACGCCTCGGCGCTACATGCATGGGCTGGCCGATTAACAGCAAGCAAAAATAGCCAGCAGTGCCACCAGCACCCGACACTCCCCTTGCTCGTCATTTTCGATCTGGAAAAATCCGGCGCCCGCCTCGCCTGGGAGCATTTTCACCCGGACACCCCGCCTCCTCTGGCCATCCTGCACATTGAGGAGCAGGACATGTGGCGTTTCGTGCTTCCAGGCACCCGCCCATTCTGTCGTGCCTTGCGCCTGCTACCTTTCGATCTGCACATCTGGCACCAGTTGGTCATCGACACAGCGGATGACACCACGCAGCGCTACGGAGAACTCATTCTCCAGGGGACTGCCATCGAACAGTTTTTCCAGCGGGAAATTGAGCGGCTGGCCCAAAGCAATTTGCGTACGGCAGTCAGGACTCGCGGCGAACCAGTCGATTCCCTGCAGGCGCAGCGTCACGGCCAAGAAATTGTGACCGATGGCGATTCGGCCTGGCTGGCTATTCGTGGTGTCGCCATCAATTCGAATGCCCTGTTTGCCTCTGAACTGGGCAATTCGCTGGCCGAACAGAGCGGCACCTACGGACTGATCTGGCATTTCTCTGGCGATGGAGAAATCAAGGCATCGTTACGCTCAAAAGGCAAAACGCTCGATGTTTCGCTCATCGCCACCCGTTACGGCGGCGGCGGACATCCAAATGCAGCGGGTTTTCGGATGCCAGCCAAGCAATTTTTCAGCGAAGTGCTGATGATCACATCCGACTCAGACTGAAGAACACCCCTGGTTTTATCCACCGACCTCGCAGTGACCAAGCCGGAAACCTGCTCAATACGGCCGGGTTGATGGCCAAACCGGTCAGCGCCCCGAATATTGCCAAACCGGCCCATCCGGAGCCGCCGCCTCCGTGGTGGGCACATCCCCGATGGTCTTAACCACGGATAGGCAGGCGTTGCCAGCAAGGAGAGCGAGACAGCGACTGCCGAAATGAGTTTGCACATGATTACCTCCGAACATCATCGAACCAACCGGCTCCAATTTCAGTATAGGCAGATCGACTGAAATATAGATGCAACATAATGATGCGATAATGCGAATGAACGAATAGCGGATCATTATGTCTGTTGTACGTCGGGCAAGGGATCGTTTTGATCCAACCCGAAAAGTCATTTTGCCGCGTGGCATTTTGACGATGGCGCAAAAAAGCGCAATTTATTGAAAGTGTAAAAGCAATATGCAAGATCTAAGAGACAAAGCCTTGAAGCTTTGCGCGGACCACGGAATTACCGTTCAGCCCTACGCGGGTGGATGGTGGCTGGTGAGTGAAAAGATCAACCGCGTCGTCGGTGAGTTGGCTGGCCTGAGCGCCTCCGACATCACACCACTGCCGGTGATGGCTCGATAAAAGCCAAAGAAGTCGTCAGGAACGAAGCCGGGGAAACCCGGCTTTTTATTGCCAAAATTTCACCCGAAAACCATGAAGAGAACGCTGCCTCCCCAGTTCGGGATTAGTGCTTGACTGCCTTAACCGGATTGGTAGCAGCCAGATACTGCAACCGCCTGATGGTAAAGGTCGTCATGTCATCGACCAGAATCTCAATCTCAGGTGGCGGACATTCTTCATGGCAACGCCGGTCGCCGAACCCGCTAGGGGGACCAGAGTCGACCTTTCTCCTATCTGCCTGTGCTCTACGGTCATTCATGATCGACCCCCTTTGGGGTGTGAAGGCGAATTCTCAAAATAGACGCTGAATCCCGAACATTCAAGTTCAGCCGCCGCGAACGACAGGACAGGCCAACGGCCGCCGCTCCACCTCATTCAGCAAAAGGTCGGCATATACTCCTCGGACGCTTGTGTTGCCTTGCAAGCAAAGTGTTGATGCTGATACCACTGAGCCCCCCCCAGAACGGAGTGGCTTCTGACTTCCGAGTCAAATCGCCCCCCTGGGAGATCATCGACTTACCATCGATACAGGGACTCAACTCCGCCCCCCAAAGTTGCTGCAGCATGCGGCATAATGGCAGCATGCTAGCGCTTTCATCTGTGAATCATGACGCTCGGCCACTTCCGATGTGGTTGATGGTCTTTATTTGTTTCTTGGCCGTATTAACCAAACCGGTCGAAGCAGAACCTTTGCAGATTGCCATCAGCGTTCCCGGACCCCATGCAGCGTCTTATTACCCTGTCGAATTGATCTCCAAAATTGGAGCTGACAAGGCCGAAGGAGCCGAGGTCAGGGTTGCCTTTTCTCCGGGGGGGCCTGCGGCAATTGATGAAATGCTGCTCAACAATGCCGATTTCGCAGTTGTCGGCCTGCCTGCAGCCATGTCGGTTCGCCTGAAAGACAAGCGGGTTGTCGCGCTGGCGGCAATCAACGATCTGCCACTTTATGCGCTCCTGGTTCGCCAGGAACTAAAAGGCCAGGTAAAAAACATTGCTGATCTCAAGGGAAGAACGATAGGTCTGCACAGCAGTTCAACCGCCAACAAAAGCACTTCGCAACAGGTATTGGAATTGATGTTTCGCCGTGGCGGCGTTTCACCAGGCAGCTACCGGGTCGTGGCAATTGGGCGGCGCTGGGAATCGGAATCCCTGATGTTGAAATCCGGTGCGGTCGATGCCGTGATTGGTGACGAACCGCATGCGACACACATGGCCGCGAACAAGATTGCTTTTCCTCTGGTTCATTTAGGCGATCCCCAAACTGTGCGCCAATTTGCCGGAGCGGGATTCCTCAGGGGGGCCCTTATTGGCCGTACGGACAAGCTGGAAAAGGAGACTCTCAAGGCTGAAACGATGATTCGCATCATCAAGCGAACCTTGGCCTGGATCGCTTCCCATACGCCTGAAGAATTCGTCAATGCACTCGGCATTTCCGACCCGGATGAGCAGCAGAAGCTGATCGCTGTCCTCAAGAAGTATCCTCGCCAGTACAGCAAGGACGCTGCATTTTCAAACAAGCAACTGCGAGAGACAGAAATATTTTTCATTGACTCTCAAGCAGGAAACCCCTCCGCCGAAAATTTCCGCATCGAGGCAATGATCGACGCTCGCTGGGTGGGCAAGAAGGACTGATCGAGCGGGATCATGCTACGTACCCTGAACTCCCAACTAGCACTTCGTCTGATCGGCATATTGCTGCTCATCCTGCTCTGCCTCACCCTACAGGGCATCTGGATGAAGGAACTGGTTAACGACAAGGCCAGGGAAACCCAACTGGCGAACGCCCGCGACCATTATTCATCTGTGCTCGCCGACCTGGACCGACGCTGGGGGCGCGAGGCCTTCAATTTGAAGACCCGACTCGAGGCACAGGAAATCCTGGCAAATATTGAACACCGGAAGGAAAAACTGATGGTGTACCTGATCTCCCAGGGCAACAGCATCGAATTTCCATCTTTAAGAATCGAAACGACTCACGGTGAATTGATCGCGTCCTACGATTACTCAAATCACATCGACACCAGCGTCAAATTTTTGCCGGGCCAAACAAATACATGGGTTCAAAACCCTAAGGACGGAAGCCTTTACCTGGTGATTCGCCAATTTATCTGGCTAGGCAAGGAAAACGGGTATCTGGTCCTGTTCAAGCCGATGGACCATGCAATGCTCACCCACATTACTTATCCCGGCACCCGCCTCAGCTTGTGGTGGAAAGGGAAGGCAGTCGCCTCCTCAGATGGTGAAGATGGTCTTCGCAAAACAGCCGCAACATTCTCCAAGCCAGAGTCAGGAAATGCCAGTGCATATCTAACCTGGTCGGGACCGGAAAGTGAAATCTCGCCGAAATTGCTAATCGAGCCTCTGGCGAGCGAATTGATTGGCATTGGAAGCGTCGCGCGCCCGGTCATGCTGACTTTCTTTATCCTCCTAATCGCCATACTGATTGGATTCTCCGGAATCTGGCTCAGCGCTTCACGGCAACTTGATGCCCTCCTTCAGGTCGAAAAACGTTACAGCGCTCTAAACACCATTGATGACCCGATCATCGATGGGCTCCGCACAGCTCAGACCGGCCCGATCGAAAGCGCCCGTTCGCTGGCCGCTTCATTAGAACGAAGAATCCGTTCGGCCAATCCGGAAATGGTCGAACGGCTGGATGCCGAAGCCCCAGAGTAGCCTGATCCCGGCGGCCACCGGAGACCCCACCTCAGCTATCGATTCAAACTCGGCCTGATTCCTGCTTTATCTCTCTGACATTCACCACTCGTTGTGCTCGAGCGTTTGCGGTTGTTTATCCACCAGACAATTGTGGTTGGGATCGGCCGCCAACAGCAGATCGCGTTCTCCCAACAAGAATGATTGCAGACAAGAAAATGCGCCCCAAAATTTACGGCATCGGCTTGGCAGTGATGCTCACCAGCCTGGCAATCTGCTCCGCCCATGCATCACCCGAACCCCATCAAAAACTCACGCTGGCGCAACAGAAAGCCAAACTGGTGGAAACCCTGATCAATACGCCGGCCATGAAGGGGGCGCGAGAGGGGAAGAATCCCGAAGTAGCCGCTTGGCTTGCGCAAAGTCAGAACTTGCTAGTCCAGGCAAATTCTGCGATCAGTGCAGCTCGCCCGGAAGAAGCAATCGATCAACTGGATGAGGCCTTGCGCAATCTGTCAAAAGCCAGCAGCCAACTGACTGCCGACGGAAGCGGTGGCATCGGTACACAGAAAAAACAATTTGACGAGCATAACCTTCAGATCGAAAGCTATCGCCGCACGCTTCAGGAAATGACGAACACACCGCAAACGGCTGCCGCTGCTCGCCAGTTAATCATCCGGATCGATGCCATGACAGCCGATGGTCGAAAACTGTTTGATAGTGGCCGGCATGAGGAAGCCAACAAGCGGATGGCCGCAGCCTACAAACTTGCCGTCGAGGAAATCTCGCGGCTACGCGATGGCCAGGAAGTAGTCATGCGTCTGCAGTTCAATTCGCCTCGCGAAGAATTCGATTATGAACAGAAACGTTATTACTCGAATGAAATCCTCGTTGGCATGCTGATCCGCGAAGAGCGTGCAACGGGCGAGGCCCGCAAGCAGGTCGATGCCTATCTCCAGGGGGCAAGCACAATAAAGTCGGAAGCCTCGGCAAAGGCCAATGCCAGCGACTACGCGACAGCCATCAAGGACATGGAAAAAGCCAATCAACAGCTGAACCGGGCACTACAAATGATGGGCGTGCCGGTTTTCTGACGGGCCAGCGAGCAACGAGTGCCCGCTGGCTCACACCGGAGTGCTATTTCGGCGCTGAACGGAGATGGGCCACGCCGCCGAAGCTGCCGACCCACAGATCCCCTTTTGCCGATGACCCCATGGCGAAGACGTTGTTGGCGAACAAGCCGTCGGCCGTCGTCATGGCCTTGGCGAATTTCCCCGTCTCGGGCAAATAGGTGGTCAGGCCATTGTTGGTGCCGATCCACAGCTTGCCGGCAGCATCGGTATGCAGCATGAAAACGTGGTTACCCGGCAGGCCTTCAGCCGTCGTGAAATTGGTCCACCGCTTGCCGTCGAAGCGCGACAACCCACCGCCCCAGGTACCCGCCCAGACGGTACCCTGCTTATCCACCTCAAGTGACACCACATAGTTCGGGTTATAGGCAACATCTACCCCCTGCAAACCCATTTCCTGTTTCTGCTTGGCATGATGAGTAGACTGCTTGCCGGGATCGTTCTTGAAGGCAATCGCATCCTTGACCTTGGCGTACGGCGCCCCAAGGCCCTTGGCGTGATTCCAGTTTTCCCACTTGTTGTTGGCAAAGCGAGCCATGCCCCCTTCGGTTGCCAACCAGATATCGCCATTCCTGCCCTCGGCCAGACCGTAGATCCAGTCGTTCGGCACGCCGCCCTTGGTATTCTCTACGGTATAGAGATCCCATTTGCTTCGGTCGTCCAGATTACCGCCGCGAATGCGATTGACGCCGGACCATGTGGCGATCCAGATGTCGCCATTCGAGGCGGTGATGACGTCATAGACGAATGCATCGCCCAGTCCTTCCGGAATGTTGTAGTTCTTCCACTTGCCCGTTTTCTCGTCGAGCAAGGACAAGCCGCCGCCATAAGTACCCACGGCCAGCATCCCCTTGACCCGGCCAACGTAGAACATGCCGTTGGACAGCAGGCCATTGCGGGCGTCGAAAAGCTTGAAACTGTCGTCCTTGGTGTCGTAGCGGACAACGCCGCCGGAGGTTCCGACCCAGACAACCGTGCCGTCGAGGTAGATCGACTTCACGTTCTTGTTGCCGACGCGGAAATGCGTGAACTTGGCCGCCGGATCGACGGTCACCTTGCCTTCTCGCTCGACTGGCTGCTGAGGAATGGCCGGATGCTGGGCTGAACCGTTCATCGGAGGATGTACCGGCGCCGCCGTGTTGGTGTTGGGTCCTGCCACCACCGCACCTGCCTGGAGGAGGATGGCGACGCTAGCGGCAATCGGGCCGAGCTTTCTCAGCACTGGGAAAATGTTCATTACTTGCCTTTCTGCTGCATGATCATTGCGGGGCCACACGTACCACGCCGCGTTTCGTACCGGCCCAGATATCGCCGCCGGGAGCAACCGTCACCGCGTAAACGTGCGAATCGAAAAGGCCATCCGCCTTGCCAAGCGTCTTCCAGGTCTTGCCGTCATAGCGCGACAATCCCTTGTCCGTTCCAAACCAGAACACGCCCTTTTCGTCCTGCACCATGGAATAAACGATGTTGCCGGCCAGGCCATCCTGGGTTGTCAGATTGGTCCAGCGCTTGCCGTCGTAACGCGAAACACCGCCGCCCCAGGTTCCGGCCCAGACCACCCCATCCGGCGCGGCATGAATGGAAAACACATAGTTCGGGTTATACGAGGAAAGTCCTTCCACCTGGGTGGTCAGGTCATGTCGCGAACGCGTGCCGAGACCGGTATTGGCACTCGCCTGCAGATTGTTGACGTTCTCGGCGCCCAGCCCATCCTTGTGTGTCCAGGAACGCCAGCGCTTGCCGTCATACATGGTCACGCCCCCCTCAGTACCGAACCAGACACGTCCGTCCTGGTCGACCGACAGGCCGTAAACCCACTCGTTGATCAGCTCCTTGACGTAGGTCTTCATCTTGCCGGTCTTGACGTTGAAGTGGTTCACTCCGGCCCAGGTACCGATCCACAGATTTCCCGCCTTGTCGTTAGCGAAAGAGTAGATCCAGTAATCTGCCAGGCCGTGCATCGGAAAATAGGTTTTCCACTTGCCATCCTTGTAGCGCGACGCCCCGCCTGCGTTGGTCCCGAACCACTTGTAACCCTCGCTGTCGATGCCAATGGCGAAGACGTATTCATTGGCAAGCCCTTGCTGGCGGGTAAAGGTGTTGCGCGGCTTGTTCGTTTTCAGATCGATCTCATGCGCCCCGACGGAGGTGCCTACCCACAGCGCATTTCCTGCCTTTTCGACCGTCAGCGCCCGGACGTAAACATTGTCACCGACCTCAAAGGAGTCGACGACGCGTACGCCTGTCTTCTCTGCAGCCAATACAGGCGGGAATGCGCTGTGTGCCAGAACAAAAGCAGCACACAATATTTGTTTCAATTTCATCGTAGTGTTCTCACATAAGCCAGTACATCGAGAATCTGTGCATCCTGCAGTATCCCGAAGAACGGCGGCATGATTTTCTTTCCGGATTTCACAGACTGCAGGAGCACCATGTCCGGCTGCTCAAGCCGCTCGCCCATCCGGAATTTTGGCGCGTCCGGCATGACTCCCTCACCACGACCACCATGGCAAGCGGCGCAATGCATGTTGTAAAGCTGTTGCCCCTGGACAATATTTGCCGCAGAGGCGATTCCCGAAACTCCCGATCCCAGTACTGCGAGCAGCATCATTCGACTCATTTTTCCCATCACGGCCTCCTGACCAGATTGCGGCTCATTACAATCGCCGCTGTTTTTTCTTGCCTTTGCCGGGATCCAAGCTTCTGATGCGGTTCGCCTGCGCCTGGTACTGCTCGGACAGCCCTCGATCAACCGGCAGGCCAAATGCGTTACCGCTGGAATAAGCAGCGGCAAGTACATCGATCGCCGGCAGGTAGTCATTTTCGGCAGCCCGCTTGACCCAGCGCAGCGCGTCCGGCGTATTGCGCTCAGCATCCGTAAAGCCGAGCTCGCCTTTCAGATAGCCCTGCGCAATGGCATTGATCGCCAGGAGATGGCCCGATTCGGCAGCCTTCAATATCCACACACGGCCAGCCAGCAAGTCCTTCTTGGTTCCCTCGCCGGAAACAGTCATCACGCCGAGTCCGAACATGCCATCCAGATCGCCTTGATTCGCGGACTTCCGGTACAACGCGATTGCATCGTCATCAAAATCGGTACGATCGAGAATCTCGGCCAGCAATGCCTGCGCTTTCGCGTGTCCCTCAAGGGAAGCCTGCCGCAGCGGCGACATCGCACCAACAATATCGCCATTGCGATAACTCTTCAGGCCAGCCTGATAATCGTCCTCCGGCGCCGCAACGAGGCGGCCGGAAAAGAGTGCAATTCCCAAAACAAGACACAAGGCCCGTGGGAAGATCATTGGCAACTCCTGTTTCTGAACATCGCTTTATTCGACACCGTTGGCTTCCATTTCTTCCAGCTTGCGGTAAAGGCTGGAAAGTCCAATATCAAGTTTCTGAGCGGCAAGACGACGATCACCACCTGCATCACGCAAGGCCAGCGTGATGATTTCAGACTCCAGTCGGCGTAATTGCTCGCGCAGCCCGACATTAGAAGCAATTTCGATGCCTGTGCTTTCGCGCTTATGGACCGAACGCGCAATGTCAGGTGGCAGGTCGGCCAAGGTGATCCGTTCGCCATCGGCCAGGATGTGGGCACGATTAATCACATTTTCCAGCTCGCGCACATTGCCCGGCCAGGCAAACTCAACCAGAATTTCCTCCGCGATCGGATCAAGTTCAAGCGCCTTCTTGCCATGCCCTGCCGCCAGGTTTTGCAACACGAAATGGATCAGGCGGGCGATATCGTCCTTGCGATCACGCAAGGGCGGAATATGGATATGAAACATGGCGAGGCGGAAATAAAGATCCTCCCGGAAGCGTCCTTCCTTGATCATTTCTACAAGATTCCGGTTGGTCGCCGCCACGATACGGACATCGACCCGACGTACCTGCTCCCCCCCCAGCGGGCGCACTTCCTTGTCCTCAATGACATGCAACAACTTGGTCTGCATGTGCAGGGGCAATTCACCGATCTCATCGAGAAAGAGTGTGCCGCGATCGGCCTGGGTGAATAAGCCCTTGCGCGCCCGGTCCGCCCCGGTAAAGGCCCCTTTGGCATGCCCAAAGAATTCACTCTCGAGAAGATTCTCCGGAATGGCGGCGCAATTCACAGGAATGAACGGGAATTCGCTGCGCGGACTCATTTCGTGAATATTGCGTGCCGTGACGCCCTTGCCGGTCCCGCTCTCACCAGTAATCAACACCGTACTGTCGGTAACGGCCACCTTGGAAACCAGCCTCTCCATCTCGTTCATCGAACGCGAGCCGAAATGAAAGACGCCACGCTCCCGGGCCACCATCTGCCGCAGCGCCTGGTTTTCCGCTTTCAGGCCGCGCATGGAACCGATCTGTTCGATACGATGCAGCAGTTCCTCGTTCCGAATTGGCTTGACCATGTAGTCGGTCGCCCCCGCCCGCAACGCCTCGACCGCTGTTTCCATCGAGGCAAAGGCGGTCACCATCACAAACTGCGTGTCGATACCGCTACCCCGGAAACTGCGCACCAGTTCCACACCGTTGCCATCGGGCATCATGATGTCGCACAAGGCAACATCGACGTCACCGCGCACCAGCTTGGCCGAGGCTTCCTTGACGCCAGAGGCCGTATCGACCGAATGGCCAGCCTTGGTCAGGGCCGAGGCCAGAATCTGGCGGATTGCCGCCTCGTCATCAATTACCAGTACATGCATCGCTCAGCCTCATCCTCTTGTTTTCCTAACGACAGTCCGCCCCAAGAACCGGAACCGGCAGCCTTATTTCCACCTCGGTCCCAACGCCCTCTTCCGATTTGATCTCGATCCTCCCACCCGCTCTCATGATCAACGAGCGGCACACCGACAACCCCAGGCCACTGCCCCTGCCCTGGCCCTTGGTGGTAAAGCGCTCCTCGAATACATGCGGCAAGACCTCCTTGGAAATACCCGAACCGTCATCGATCACCTTGGCTGTCACCCACTGCTCGCAACAACTCGTCACCAGGCGAATTTGTGGCAACCGCCCTTCGATGCTGCCAAGTGCATCTGCTGCATTGATAAGCAAGTTCATCGCCACCTGCACCATGTGATCAGCAACCAGGACAACAGCAGGCAAATTGCTATCCAATTCGAGCGATACGTCCACCCGGCGGAAACGCCGGTCAAATTTCACAAAGTTGGCGGTGCTCCGCAAAAGGCTATTGAGATCAGTCAGCTCAGCCTCCTGCGACTGCGGTACCGAAAACTCGCTGATCTGCCGGGTGATATGCATGACCCGCGTTGCCTGCTCCAGAATCATGTTGGGGTGGCAATGCTCCCCATAGCGCGAACAGCCTGAATCCTGGCACTCGTTGTTCATCGCTTGCGCGACGCCGACAATGGCCGACAAGGGGTTATTGATTTCATGCGCGACCGCAGCGGCGAGCGAACCGACCGCTGCCATTTTTTCCTTGTGAAAACTCTGCTGCCGGGTCAATTCCAGTTCGCTTTCCCGCCTGGCGAGCTCGTCCTGCATTGAGTTGACTGCATCCATCAACAAGCCCAACTCATCCCGCCGCGAATGGGCCAGCTTTGAGCTGGGTTCACCGCGCAGAACGCGCGTCGCATGGCGGCGGACGCGTTCGATATCGACCGACAAGCCCCGGAAAAACACCTTGAACACGATGGCAACAAGAATCAGTGCAAATCCGCCAAAAGCCAGCCACTCGGTAGTCAGGCGCTGAAACGAATTGTGATACTGCTCGGCGAAAAGACTTTTCTTGGCCGAAACGTCAGCCGTCACCCTGTCCAGGGAAAGCACCATCCGGTGCATGGCAGCGCGCAGGTCGGCAATGCTTGCTCGCGAAGGCTCATCAACCAGTTCTTTGACCATGCGCTCCAGCGTGAGCCGCGACTCGATCAACTCTGGATAAGCCGTCTGCAGGCGCGACAAACCCGGCAACAGCGCCTCGACTTCAAGCGCCAGCATTTTCCCGGACGCCTCCACGTCAGGCGCAAAATAGTTTTCATTAACCGAAATGACAGCGCGGGAAACGGCGTAATTCAAGCCGACCAGGTACTCCTCACGCGCGTTGATGCTCTGCAGCAATGCAACGGACTCAAGCATCGTCTTTCGCTCGAAGGCGACAACCAGCGTAATGATCGAAAAGTAAACAGCCAGCAGGAACGTGAAAAGCCACCCCTTCCCTCTTAGAGAGTTGAGTAGCGGCAAGCGTCCGCTCTGCTGCTTTTCATTTCCTATCGGAATATTTTCCGCCACGTTCTCGACCTTCCACGAATTACGGCCTGATTCTTGCTCAAAATATTCAACACCCAGATTGGACTGCTCCAGCCATCAATAGCTTCAGTTCAACCTTCAACCAACGATAGAAACAACGCCATCGAACCGAATATGTGGGCACGTACCTTTATCTTCGCACTGCTTGTCACGCTCTCGCACACCGCCACCGCAGATTCACTGGCCGATGCGATCAAGGCTATTGAAGCCGGCCAATCGAAGCAAGCTGCACAACTGCTGACGCCGCTCGCCATCTCCGGAAACAGTACCGCCCAGTTCCGTCTTGGCATTCTCTACTATATGGGACAGGGCGTTCCCGAAGATGAGAAACAGGCAATCTTTTACTGGAAGAAAGCAGCCAGCCAGGGTTCTGCCGACGCAATGTTTCATCTGGGTTCCGCCTATCTTTTCGGTAATCAAGCCGCAAGAACCGTACCCGACCCGGACCGCGAGGCGGCCACCTGGTACTTTCAGGCGGCCAGTGCCGGACATGCCGATGCCCAGTACCATCTGGGACTGCTTTTTCTGGCGGGCAAAGGCGTAATCGATAGCCGAACCGAAGCCGCACGCTGGATGCGCAAGGCCGCTGGACAAGGACACCCCGAAGCCAAGAAAGCACTCGGCATCATCGAATCAGGAAAATAGAGCGATCAGCTTTTGATCTGCTGATCAATCGAGGTGCGAATATCGCCTGAATCCCAGTTCCGCTCGCCAATCCATACTTCGCTGACACGCCCCTGGCGATTGATCAGGAAGCTTGTCGGAAAGGCACCTACGCCAAAGCCCGGGGCAGTTACCCTGCCCCCCGGGTCGAGCAGAATAGTAAAGTCCAGCTGAGTCTGCCTTACAAACTCGCGGACGAGATTGGCATCTTCATCGACCGAAACAGCGAAAACGCCCAAGCCACGGGCTTCGTAGTCCCAGTACAAACGATTGAGCGAAGCCATTTCCGCACGACAGGGAGGGCACCAGGTGGCCCAGAAATTCATCAGGCAGGGTCCTGACGTACCGTCAACTCGATAGGCCTTCCCGTCAAGCAAGTGCAATTCGAGTGCTGGCAATGGCATTCCCGAATGAAGCCCCGGACTCCGATCGGACTTATTGCATGCCGGCAGAATGGATGGCAGCAACAACAGTTGCCAAAAGAATCGGCGACGGAACTCAACGGCTTCGTCAGAAGGATTTTTTGACCGAAACAGCGCCACGTACCTGCCCAATGTTGTATTCAAGCGCCTTGTCATTCGGATATTCGGTCGCCAGCAAGGCTCGCACGCCTTCAGAGAGTTGATTGCTCGGCCCGTGGCAAAGCAGGCACGGCTGGGTTACAGGCAGTGATTTCATGTAACGAAAAACCCGCCCGGCCGGCTCGTCAATGATTTCGTGATACTCCAGAGTGTCCGGCTTCTCACCTTTGGTTATACGGTTCTCAAAATCAAGAAGAACCCGCTGCTCCCAAACATCCGGCTCGCCAAGCGCTCGGTTGCGCGGACGCAGGGCAACCCGGGTCACACGCATGCCGGTTTGCCGGGAAATATTGGAAGTAATTTCAGGCACGCTGTACTTGCAGACCGTTATCGCGCGGACCGGGCCAGTCCGCTCCAGTTCCCTGACCAATTCACCGCGCACCTGATTAACGATCTGATTGGCCACCGCCCGACTTTCGTCAACCAGTGCTTTGGATCCGGTCTGTGCCTGCACAGTCGGCACAAGGGCAGAAAAAAACAGCACTAGCTGAACTGCACATTTCGCAAACATGTCATTCACCTCGGACTCACCAGCAGGTAAGACCCTGAATAACAAACCGCAATATTTACACAGGGCTACTGCACAATTGAACTGATAATGATTCTAACATCGCCGCCCCCAACCAAAATCGGGGTCGACAACCCTTCGAGATCGCCAGCCCTGGCCAAGGCATCCCCGCTCTTCGAAATCCTGGCACCCACAACGACCTGACCAACCGTCGACAACTTGAACTGTGGCGACATCGCCATGCTGTCATCAAGTGTAAATTTCAGCGGCATTTCGCCCGCCTTGGCCCGCAGCATGGCGACCGGCATCTTCGGACCATTGACCGCACGGGCAAAGACAAACAATGTGTCGCCAGGCTTGATCTCGGCCCGCAGTTTCGGATCCAGCTCGACCGTACCGCTGAGCTTGGCAATGACCGCCGGTACATCGCCAATGGCTTTGCTGTTGTCGCTAGCCTGCTTCCCGGAGATCGCCATCCGGTTCTCGGCATCGCGAATGCTGCCCTGAATGCTGGCCGCTGTTGCAGACTCTTCCGGGAGCAAGGCGAGTACCTTCTGCCACTCACGAATTGCCTGATCGTAATTCTGATGATCAAAAGCGATCGTACCGGACAGGGCGAGCGCCTTTACGTTCCGCGGATCGATTTCCAGAGCGCGTTTCACCAGCTTTTCGGGTTCGCCAGACAGGCGCTTGCCTTGCGACATGGCGATGATATCGGCGAAATCGGCGAAGTTCTGGGCGTCCGGCGGAAGCAGCGTGACCGCCCGCCCGAACGCTGCCGAAGATTCCGGATAACGTCCAAGCACCGCATAGGAGCGGGCGAGCATCAGCCAGCCGGCGCCATCGTTCGGGTTTTCCTGCAGGCGCAACGACAGCCGCTCGACCATTGCCGTGATCTGCTCGGGGGACAAGGCATGCTGACCATCCTTGCCGGCTGCAACCTTCTTCCCGGGAACCACGGTTTCCGGCGTACCCAGTGTCCAGTACAAGGCACCGATGACTATCGGAAAGGCCATGCCCAGGGCGATAGCCAACTTGACTTTACGGCCGCCACTGCTCGCTGTCGCCGGTACATCGGTGGTGTAATCCAGCGCCCGACGCTCAAGCTCTTCGCGCGACTGACGGCCTCCTTGTTCGCTGATGCGACCTTCCTTGATATCCCGATCAAGTTCCGCAAGCTGCTCCCGCAGGACGACCAGATTGAGCTCGCGCTGCCCGCTCCCGATTTCGCGATCCATCGGCTGACGCTTGAGCAGGGGGTAAAGCAGTGCAACAAGAACACCGAGCAGCAACAGGCCGCCGACTATCAGAAACACACTCATGGGACTCTCTCGAATTAACCTTGGAGCAGGCGGGCTGCAGCCGAGCGTTGCACATCGTCCAACGGTACCTCGATCTGCTCGCGGCGGCGCCGGAGGAAGTAGAACAGCCCGCCAAGACCACCGAAGAACAACATGAACGGTCCTCCCCAGAGCAACCAGGTTGTTGTTTTCAGGGGGGGACGATAAAGCACGAAGTCACCGTAGCGCTCGACCATGTAATCGATGACTTCCTTTTCCGATTTTCCTTGGCGCAACATGTCACGCACCTGGTTTTTCAGATCCATGGCCAGATCGGCATGGGAATCCGCCAGATTCTGATTCTGACAGACCAGGCAACGGAGAACTTCAGACAGGGACTGGACCTTTGCCTCAAGGGCCGGATCTTCGCCGACCCGCTGTGCTTCCCCTGCGAAGGAAAAGGCACAACCCAGAATCAGCAGGGCTGCAGCTATCAATTTACGCACCGTTCAGCTCCTTCACTAACGGAATGATCTTCTGGCTCACGACAGTCTGTGTCAGGGGGCCAATATGTTTCATGCGAACCACGCCGGCCTTGTCGATGACAAAGGTTTCCGGCACGCCGTAAACGCCATAGTCGATGCCGACCTTGCCCTCGCGGTCCCAGATGGAAAAGCGATAGGGGTCACCATGCTCGGCCAGCCAGGACTTGGCAGGCTCGCGTTCATCCTTGTAATCAAGGCCGATGATCGGCGCGACGTTATGTCTCGCCAGCTCCAACAGCACGGGATGTTCCTGGCGGCACGAGACGCACCAAGAGGCCCAAACATTCAGCAGCCAAACCTGGCCCTGCATGTCGGCCGGAGAAAAATTCATCTCCGCCTGGTGCAACTGGCTGAGCGTGAATTTCGGGGCCGCTTTGCCAATGAACGGCGACGGCACCTCACGCGGATTGAGGCGCAGGCCGACGGCCAGGAAGCCGACCAGAACGAAGAAGAGAATCAGCGGCAAGAGGAATCTACGCATGCTCTGCCTGCCTCATGCCTTGGCCGACGAGTATGCAGCCTCGCCCGCCTTTGCCCTGGCTGTGATGCGGTAGCGGCGATCGGCCGCTGCCAGGCCGCCGCCCAGCGCCATCAGCAGGCACCCCCACCAGATCCAGTCGACCAGCGGCTTGTGCTGGACGCGGACCACCCAGGTATCCATGTCGATCGGCTCACCGAGCGAGACGTACAGGTCACGGAACAGACCGGTATCGATTGCCGCTTCAGTCATCGGCATGCGCTGGGCGGTGTAGATCCGTTTTTCAGGTTCCATGACGCGGTCGATGCGGCCGCCGCGACTGACCTCGATGTGTGCCCGGGCGGCAATGTAGTTCGGTCCCTTGACCTCATTGATTCCCCGGAAGGCGAACACATAGCCACCGACGCTTGTCGTGTCACCGATGCTCATCTTGACGTCGCTATTGGTCTCATAAGCCTTGACCATGGTCACGCCGAGAATGAACACCCCGACACCGATATGCGCCACGACCATGCCCCACTGTGCCAGGGTCATTCCGGCCAGACGGGACAGCCCAGCCCCATTCAAGGAGCCGGCGCGCGCCAGAAGAACGAACAGGCTGGCCAGAATCGCCCAGACACCAAGAAAAACGCCGAGGGCAGCCAGCAGCGACCAACTCCCCATCGCCATCGGCACGGCGAGGGCTGCTACCAGCGAGACAATCAGACCCGCCCACAGCGACCGCGGAAAATCGCTGCGAGAAGCCGCCTTCCAGCGAGCAAAAGGCGCCAGCCCCATCAGCAGCACCATCGGCGCCATCAGCGGCACGAAAATGCTTTCGAAGTATGGCGGGCCAACCGAAATCTTGCCCAGATCGAGCGCATCGAGAAAGAGCGGGTACAGCGTACCGATCAGCACCGCTGCGCCAGCCACCGTCAGCAGCACGTTATTCAGCAGTAGCAGCGACTCCCGGGAAAATATCTGGAAGGCGCCGCCCAGCCCGACCTTCGGCGCCCGCCAGGCAAACAGCAGCAGCGAAGCACCAACAACAACGGCCAGGAAGATGAGGACAAAGATGCCCCGCTTTGGATCGGTAGCGAAGGCATGGACCGAGGTCAGCACACCCGAACGAACGAGGAAGGTACCAAGCAGCGACAGCGAGAAGGCCATGATCGCCAGCATCACCGTCCAGTTCTTGAAACAGCCGCGCTTTTCGGTCACCGCCAGCGAATGGATCAGCGCCGTGCCAACCAGCCAGGGCATGAACGAGGCATTCTCAACCGGATCCCAGAACCACCAGCCGCCCCAGCCCAGTTCGTAATACGCCCACCACGAACCCAGAGCAATGCCGAGCGTCAGAAATACCCAGGCCACCGTCGTCCACGGACGCGACCAGCGCGCCCAGGCCGCATCGAGTTTGCCTGAGATCAGGGCAGCGATGGAGAAGGCAAAGGCCACCGAAAAACCGACATAGCCCATGTACAGCATGGGCGGATGGAAAGCCATGCCCGGATCCTGTAACAGCGGATTGAGGTCGCGCCCCTCGCCAACCGCGGGTAACAGGCGCTCGAAGGGATTCGAGGCAAACAGCAGAAAGGCGAGAAAGCCGATGCTGATCAAGCCCATCACTGAAAGCACGGTGGTGACCATTTCATCCGGCAGGCGACGACTGAAAATGGCGACGCTCACAGTCCAGACGGTAAGGATCAGAACCCAGAGCAGCATCGAACCTTCGTGCCCCCCCCAAACCGCCGCCACCTTGTAAAAATTCGGCAACAGGGTATTGGAATGCTCGGCAACGTAACGAACCGAAAAGTCATTGCTCAGAAATGACTGAAGCAGGCATGCGAAGGAAAAGGACACGGCGGCGAACTGGGCAAAGGCTGCCGGACGGGCCAGCGCCATCAAACGGCTATTGCGCCGCAATACCCCGCCCAGGGGAAACACGCCGAGAACGACGGCAACGAACAAGGCAACGATCAAGGCGAGGTGCCCCAGCTCTGGAATCATGAATCTGCTCCACTTGGAATTATTCCAATTGAAGCAAGATCAGTTCCAAGCGCGGAGTGCTTCCAAATATTGTGTGCAAAGCCACATCTGGCCGAGCTCTTCGGCGGACACTCAATTGCCAGCTAGCGTTCGGGACACCGCCCCGTACCAGAGATGGGAAAAATTCCTTAAATCGGGAATAACCCATCCAGCCAGCTCACTCGGTGCTTCTGCTTTCAGCTCGAAGCTGGCGCTTGAGGCGAGCGATGGTGGTCTTTTGATTGCGGGCAACGATGATCGGTTCAATCGCCATGATCAGCGCGGTAACGCCGAAGGAGCCCCAGACGTAAAATCCGTAGCCGCCCATGGCGAGGAAGTCGGAAAAGCTGTTCCAGTAAATCACTTGGCTTCTCCTTCCA
>Ga0316605_10000072_pt1 | contig 117286 bp, 103 predicted proteins | sample OWC_soil_day20_n_FD_207666 | JGI IMG/M metagenome (GOLD analysis project Ga0316605, IMG submission 207666) | Wetland soil microbial communities from Old Woman Creek delta, Ohio, United States - OWC_soil_day20_noCT | ecosystem: Environmental > Terrestrial > Soil > Wetlands | place: USA: Ohio...
CGGCCGGCTTGAATCCGGCATGCCCACCCCTTCGATCCCGTGGATACCCTTCGGCGGCTCTGTCGAAAAAATCCCTGCCGAAAAAGGACAGGAACGGGGAAAACGGGTTTTTCTACAGCGTCGTTAGTAGATTGGAGCTTATACCGAGGTATCGCTGGAAGCGCTTTGTTAATTGGTAGTCTCTGATGGACGTGTTTGGGGTGCGGGAAGCGTGCAACCGTGATTCCTAAACGTAGTTCGAGTGGGGACTTCCTGGGGAATGAGCAGTGAGTGACAGCTCAAAACTGTGCTTTGTATAAGGACGGGCGGCTTCGTAAGGTTAATTAAATCAATATGTTATGTGTGTGGGCTCAACTACGAACCAAGGGGTAGGGAGTTCGAATCTCTCCGGGCGCGCCAAAGTACAGAAGGCGCTGATTTCGTGAAGAAGTCAGCGCCTTTTTCATTTCGGCCGACCGGATCAATCGGAATCCACACCCCCCGCTCTTCCGTGTACCATACGAAGCCATGCGGGCCGGGTATGGGCGATTATCGCGCCTCCCGGCCTCGGGCCGCTCCAAGGAACCGGCCCAGAATAGTGCACCGGCAGGCCCGCTGCGGCCGCCGTGCAGCATAGGAGCTCCCCGCGATCGGGTGAGCGAGGAAATCCGGTTATCTGATGTCTTACATTAAGCGTTTGGGTCGCTGGGCCTTGCGACGGGGCCCAGCGAGTTTATTGTGTTCTGCAGGCTCTCTCGCGTTGGCCGGGCTACTGGTTCTTCCGGGCAACGTCCCCGGCAAGCTGGTTTTCGGGCAAAGCGGCTGGATTCTGGTCGTTGGGTTGGCGGGGGCAGGGCAGGGCTTTGCCTATCGCCCGGCCTTTCCTTTTCGGCTTTCCCGTGTCCTCGGCTGCCTCATGGTCTATTCCGGACTGGTGGCCGGGGAAGCCCTGAACGCCGGTGTTTCCGGCCCGTGGTTGGGAAAGCTGTTGGCCGCAACCCTGAGACTGCCTGCCGGTAGTGCTACGGCAACCCTTGTCCTGGCGGTTGCCGCACTGGGCATAGGCCTGCCGCTTTGGGGGGGGCGGAAATGGCCGGATCTGCTGGAGAAATGGGGAGAACAGATCGAAGGGGCCGCCTTCGGCGCCTTGCGCCGGCTTAGGCCTCGGCCGCAGGAGATCAGCCGTGGAGTCCTAGCTGCCCGCGCCACGCGCATGCCGCAGCAGGATTCGTCCGTCCCATCCCTGACCCCGCAGGAAAGCAAGGCATCTCAGGACTCGTCTTCTTCGGCAGTATCGAGGGAGGCCGATGCGCCGCCGGCCTCTCCGGTCGGCCGCTCTTCCACCGTCTCGTCCGGGACGGGGGAGGGGCGCGCCTTCGGTGCATCGCCGGAAGATCGGGTGGCCGCCGACCGGGCCTGGATACAGGAGAACCTGGAGCGCCGCTATCGAGGCCGTGCCCCTAACCTCGCGCCGCCTCGGGGCGGGAAGGCGAGCGAAACGCCGTCGGTCATGATCGATGCCGGGGAAATCCGCCAGCGATTGATGAAAATCCATGGAGGGCGCATTCCCGGGGATCCCCGCCGGCATGCGCCCCCGGAATCCCAGTCAACGCGGGCCGTCCCCTTGGCATCTGCGGCTCCTGTCGGACCGGCCCCGGCCGGCGCCCACCAGGGCAGGCCGGAAAGGCGTTCCCCCGAGGGAGCAGTGCCTCTATCCGGAAATCCCGTGCCGGATGCCCAGGCCAGCCGCCTCATTCAAACCATCATTCCCCAAGGAACTGGGAGTGCCGAGTGTCCCGGGGCGCCCCCTCCTGTCCCTGTACCGGCTTTGGATGCCGGGACGTCGGTGGCGATAATCGCGACAACCCTGCCTACTGCACCGTTGCGCCCTGCTGACCAAGTACCCGAGTCACAGGGTACGGCCCTGGCGCTGGCAAATCCCGGCTTGCCAGAAGAAGCGACTGTCGCGGTCCCGGAAGAGCCCGAACCGGCTTTACCAGCCCCAGCCCCAGCCCCAGCCCCAGCCCCAGCCCCAGCCCCAGCCCAAGAAGTCCCCTCCCTGGCCGTCACGGCAAAGGCCCCGGCCTTGCCGCCGCCGCTGACGGAGATCTGCCTTCCGTCCGATCCGGAAAGCAATGAAGTCGAAAGTCTGGCGCCCTCAGCGGCGTCGGAGCCGGCTTGGGCACCAGCCGCCGCGACCGTCGAAAAGCTGGCACCCGTCCAGGCGGCGCCGGAAGATGGCGATGGCGCCATCATGGCCAAGCCCATTGACCAGGCCCCTTTTCTGGACAGCCAGGAGCCGGAATACCCGCCAAGCCGCAATGCCTGGGAGGACTATGCCCCGCCCCTGGACCTGCTGCAGCCTCCGAGTTCCTGCCAGGAGCCCATCAATCAGGAGGAGCTTGCCCGGCAAGGCCGCCTGATCCAGGAGAAGCTGGCGGAATTCAAGGTGAATGTGCTGGTACAGGATGCCTGTGCCGGCCCGGTCATCACCCGCTATGAAGTGGAACCGGCGGTCGGGGTGCGGGGCAGCCAGGTGGTCAATCTCATGAAGGACCTGGCCCGGGCTCTGGGCGTCACCGCCATCCGGGTGGTCGAAACCATCCCCGGCAAGACCTGCATGGGCCTGGAATTGCCCAATCCCCGCCGACAGATGATCCAGCTTTCGGAGGTGCTGTCTTCGGAAGTCTTCCAGTGCCATGGCTCCAAGCTGGCCATGGCACTGGGCAAGGACATTACCGGCAATCCGGTGGTCGCCGACCTGGCCAAGGCGCCCCATATGCTGGTGGCGGGCACCACGGGTTCGGGCAAGTCGGTCGGTGTCAATGCCATGATCCTGTCCCTCCTGTACCGGGCGACCCCGGATGAGGTGCGCTTCGTGATGATCGACCCCAAGATGCTGGAACTCTCCGTCTATGACGGCATTCCCCATCTTCTGGCCCCGGTGGTCACCGACATGAAGCTGGCAGCCAATGCCCTCCACTGGTGCGTGACCGAGATGGAACGCCGCTATCGCCTGATGAGCGCCCTCGGCGTGCGCAACCTGGCGGGCTACAACCAGAAGGTTGTCCAGGCGCGGCAGGCCGGCCGTCCCCTGCGCGACCCGTTCCCCCTGGTGCCGGAAAGCCCGACACCTCTTGAGCCCTTGCCCTTCATCGTAGTGGTGGTGGACGAATTCGCTGACCTGATGATGGTTGCCGGCAAGAAAATCGAGGAGCTTATTGCCCGTCTGGCCCAGAAGGCGCGGGCGGCGGGCATCCATCTCATCCTGGCCACCCAGCGCCCCTCCGTGGATGTCATCACCGGCCTGATCAAGGCCAATATCCCGACACGCATCGCCTTCCAGGTGTCCTCCAAGGTCGACAGCCGCACCATCCTGGATCAGATGGGGGCGGAAACCCTGCTCGGCCAGGGGGACATGCTCTACCTTCCCCCGGGCACCGGCTATCCCCAGCGGGTCCATGGCGCCTTCGTGGCGGACGAGGAAGTCCATGCCCTGGCGGAGCACCTGAAGCAGTACGGCGAACCGGACTACGTGGAGGCTGTGCTCGGCGGTGCCGCCGAAGATGAGTTGGGAGAGTCGGAAGGAACGACGGAGGAACTCGATCCCCTGTACGACCAGGCGGTCGCCATTGTGATCGATTCCCGCCGCGCCTCCATTTCCCTGATCCAGCGCCATTTGCGCATCGGCTACAACCGGGCCGCCCGGCTCGTCGAGCAGATGGAGGTGTCCGGGGTCGTGAGCCCCATGGAGAGCAACGGCAGCCGGACGGTCCTTGTGCCCGCTTCTTGAGAGGCCGGGTCGGGGTCAGACCCGCCGCTGTCTTGACCAGCGAACCAAGGCGTTCCGATTGGGCCACGCGCGCCAGAGCAACAGGAAAGCTACGGGCAGCACTGGCAAGACGCCGATATTGATAAGCCAGAGCTTGGCATGTCGGGACGAGTCCAACCACGGCATCAAAACGAGAAGGACGACACCGATAGCCCAGTAGCCGAGCAACGCGGCGATCATTTTCTTGTCATCGTTAAACACAAATTGTCCTCCCACAATTCCGGACCGGAGAATAGGAGGAAGGCCCCGCTTGCGGCAGTAGGAAAACTAAGTAATCTCGAGGGGAGAATCTTCTACTTTTGCCGGTCCCGGCCTTTGAAGCCCCTGGTACTTGGCCGCTCAGTTGCACTGCATCATGTTGGCGATCGGTCGGCACACCTTGCCATCGCTACGGATCATCATCGCCCCGCTGCCTTGGTAGCGAAGCCCCCCGTTATCCCAGCAACCCCCCGGGTCGCAGGAGATGATCGTTGCCGGCGGAGCCGGCGTCGGCGTGCGCTCCGACGGGGCCGGTAAGCGGCTGACGCGGGTCTCGACCTCGCAGACAGTCAGGGCCTGCTGCCTCTCCGCCAGGTTTTCGGATGCCGCCAGCCTGGCGCATTCCCGCTGCCGGTCGGCCAGGGCGCCTGTATCCAGGGGCACAGCGGGCCGCCCTTGCACGCTTTCAGGGGCGAGCCGGCTCCCGGTTCTCGGGCGAGGCTGGTACAGTTGCCCGGGGTTCTTGGCCGTCTCGGCGGTGCGGTCCTGGGGGGCATACTTCTCGGTTCGAGCATAGGAATTCCCGACGGCAATGGCCGACAACAGGATGGCGATAGCGATGGGGGCCATGGCGAACTCCCTTCATGGATTACTGAATTGGGTCCAAACCGGACGATTGGTTCCATCCCAGAGAAAACAGGGAAGCCGCTCAGCCCGTCGCCGGGGCAGTGCTCCGAAGCTACAGCGGCTGGGCGCTTGTCATATCGGAGGCCAGCTTCTACGATTGCCATTGCAACTAGCCGGGTGCCGGTAAACTGCCCTTGGTACAGCGACTGCAGGAGTACCCATGAAGCGCTTTTCCAGCCTGCGAGGCCGGGTCTGGCTGTTGGCGGCCCTGGTCACCGGGCCCCTTTTCTTCTATTCCCTGCTGGTCTATCCGGGCCAGGGGAATTCTCTCTATCGCCCAATCGGGCTGGTGCTACTCGCCGTGGCATCCCTCCTGCTCGCCCGGCTGGCCATGGAGCGCCTGTTCTTGCGCTGGACGGAACGGCTGCACGACAACCTGCGCCGCCTCGCTGCCGGCGAACGGGAAATCCGCCTGCAGCCGGAGAGCCCCGTCTCCGAGTTGCGGGAAATCGACGCCGCCCTGGCTTCCATGGCGGCCAATATGAAGGCCGGCGCCAGTGCCCTGGCGGTCAGCCGGGAGCACCTCGGCCTGGCCCTGGATGGCGCCGGCCTCGGTGCCTGGGAGTGGCAGCTGGGGAGTGGCTTTCGAGTCTGCGATGGGCGCCTGGCCCGCATGTTCGGCTATGACGCCGACGACCTCGTATTCGATGCCGGCCAGTGGGCCGAGACCGTTCATCCGGACGACTGGCGCGTCGTCGAAGCCGCCCTCGACCGCCATTTCAGTGGCCTGGCGACGCTCTACGAATGCGAGTACCGGGTGCGTCGCCGGGATGGCCGCTGGATCTGGCTGCTGGTCCATGGCCGGGTGGTGGAATGGGACGGTGAGGGAAAGCCCGTCCGCATGGCCGGGACCGCCCTGGATCTGACCAACCACAAGGCGACGGAGCAGCAGCTGCGGCAACGGACCGAAGAGTTGGTTGCCCTGGTGGAAGCGATGCCGGCCGTGGTGTACATCGCCCGGGATCCCGAATGCCGGGAAGTCGTCGGCAACCGGGCAGCCAACGAATTCTGCGGTCCGGGAAATGCCTTCCATGGCTCGTCCGGCGCCGGTTCTGTTGCCGATATCCGTTATTACCGTCCCGACGGCGAGGCGTATGCGGAAAATGAACTGCCCCTGCAGCGAGCGGTTGCCGAGAGGCAACGGGTGGAGGGGATCCAGATGGAAGTGCGCTTGCCCGAGGGCCGGAACCGCTGGCTGTTGGGCAATGCCTCTCCCCTTTTCGACGACCAGGGGGGGGTGCGCGGTGCGCTCGCCGCCTTCGTGGATATCACCCAGCTCAAGACCGCCAAGGACGACCTGCAGCGCCACCGGGGGCACCTTGAGAGCCTGGTGGCTGAACGGACCTACGAACTGGCGGTGGCCAAGGAGGCGGCGGAAAGGGCCAATCGCACCAAATCCCGCTTTCTCGCCAACGTCTCCCACCAGTTGCGCACCCCCCTGAATAGTCTCATGGTCCTCGCCCATGTCCTGGTGGACAACCCTTCCGGCAACCTGACGCCCCAGCAGATCGAATACGCCCGGTTGATCCAGCTCTCGGGCAGCGACCTGGTGAACCTGATCGACGAGTTGCTCGACCTCACCCGCATCGAGGCCGGCCGCGTCAATATCCAGATCAGGCCGGTGCCTTTCCCGGACGTCATGCAAAACGTCCGCAGCACCCATCGGCATGTGGCCAAGCAGAAGGGGCTGGATTTCAAGATGGCGATCGATGCCGACGTGCCGGCAGCTATCGTCACCGACCCGGAGCGCTTGCAGCAATTGCTGCGCAACCTCTTTTCCAATGCCATCAAGTTCACCGCCCAGGGCGAGGTCGCCCTGCGCATCCGGCGGGCGGTGTCGGGATGGCGCTATGGCAATCCGGCCCTGGCCGACCCCGAATCCGTCATCGCCTTCGACGTCATCGATACCGGCTCCGGCATCGACCCGGTACAGCAGCACAGGATTCTGGAAATTTTCGGGCAGGCGCCAGCCGGCGGAAAGACGGAAAGAAATGAAGGCAGCGGTCTGGGACTGGCGATTTCCCGCGAAATTGCCGCCCTGTTGGGCGGGGAACTGGGGCTGACCAGCATCCACGGCCAGGGCAGCACCTTCACCCTTTATCTGCCCCTGGTCTATGCCGGCCCGGTGACGGCGGCAGGTGGCCGGGAGCCGAAGGCCGCGGCCCCGGCGACCGCCTCCGAAAGCGTTGACTCGGCTTTGGGAGGGAAGACGGTGCTGGTGGTGGACGACGATTTGCGCAATCGCTTTGTCCTCGGCACCCTCCTGGAAAGACGGGGGCTGCAGGTGCTCCGCGCCGGCGGCGGCGCGGAGGCCCTCGATATCCTGGCCCAGGGGGCAGCGGTGGATGCGGTTCTCCTGGATATCAGGATGCCGGGCATGGATGGCTACGAGGCCACCCGGGCCATCCGGGAAAACCTGGGAAGAACGGCCCTGCCCATCATCGCCCTGACCGCCGATGTCATGACGGGAAGCCGGGAAGCCTGCCTGGCCGCGGGGTGTTCGGACTACCTGACTAAGCCGATCAACCACGCGGAACTGCTTGCCTGCCTGTGCCGCTGGCTGGAGCGTTCACCGGCCGAAGCCTGATCTTCGCCTCCTGGCTTACCTGAGCCGGATTCCAGGGGCGATGCAGCCTTAGCGCCACCAGACCAGGAAGAAGCTGAGGACGCCGGCCGCTACGATCAGCAGCGAGAACCAGGCAATGACACCGCTCAAGGTGATGAGATTGGCCACATAGCTGGCCTTCCGAGAATCCTCTATGCCCAGAAGGGGGCGGACCCCGTGCCGGATGAGGGCCACCGACCCGACCCAGGCCACGGCCAGGATGAGCAGGTTGGCGCCCAGGCTGGGGATGAAGAGGGCGAAGGGGGCGAGCCACAAGGGGACCGGGGCGATGGCGGCCAGGGCGTAGGCATTCTCATGGGGAACCCGCAGGTTCTGGCCCTCGACGATCTGCCGGATGACCAGGGCCATGAAGAAGACCATGGCCAGCTCGATGCCGAAAAAGACGAGGCCGTTGACCACCAGGGCGAGGAAGCCCGGCTCCGGCCGGGCGAGGGCGAAGATGCGCCCGGGATAGACCCGTTGGGCAAACACATACATGACCGGCGGGATGAGGGACAGCGGCACCACCAGGGACCTGAACAGTTCTTTCACCGAGGGATGGACGCGGGCGATGTCGGACCAGCCGTCGCGTTCGGAAATGAGCATGCGGGGAAGACTTGCCGGAGACATCGCTAACCTCCTTTGGCAACAATGAAACTTGGCATTGCTGCGCCGAGCAATTTACGTAGTCGATCCAATTGCAATGTTTTGACCTTCCTGTTCCCGATAGTTCAAACCCGGTCCTGGGCACCTCTGGAGCAGGCTCCGAACCATGAAAAGCGCCTGATCACTTTGGCCGGTAAGGTGGACGCTGTAGGCCCGCTGCAGGCTCTCTCGTAGCCCGGAATGTTTTTGCAAGCTATTGAATTTCAATGGATCGATGCCTCTGGCACGGCGCTTGCGGAATCCGCCAAAACTTTGTCTCGAACAAGCGTTTACTCAACCGAGATCAGGGAGCCGAACCGGTCGGCTGCAACCAGAGGGGAAAGAAATGGCGAATACCAGTTTGATCAAGCTGGAACACGACACCCGGATCGATGCCGCCGCCGAGCGGCTGTCCATGACCCGGCGGGAGTTCCTGCAGTTCTGTGCGGCTCTGGCGGCCACTCTCGGCTTGCCCCAGGGCGCCGATGCGGCGGTGGCGGAGGCGGTGGCGGCCAAGAAGCGGCCCAGCGTCATCTGGCTGCATTTCCAGGAATGCACCGGCTGCACCGAATCCATGCTGCGGGCCGAGCATCCGACCCTCGAGAAGCTCATCCTAGACGTCATCTCCCTCGACTACCACGAGACCCTGTTCGCCGCCGCCGGCCACCAGGTGGAAGCAGCCCGCCTGCAGGCCATGAAGGAGAACAAAGGCAAGTACGTGCTGGTGGTGGAGGGGGCCATCCCCACCAAGGACAACGGCGTCTACTGCAAGATCGGCGGCAAGACCGCCCTGGACCTCGTCAAGGAATGCGCGGCGGACGCGGCGGCGGTCGTCGCCATCGGCTCCTGCGCCTCCTGGGGCGGCATGCCCTCCACCTCGCCCAATCCCACCGGCGCCTCCGGCGTCGCCAAGGTCCTGGGAAAGCCGGTGGTGACCATTCCCGGCTGCCCGCCCAATCCCTACAACTTCCTGTCCACCGTGGTCCATTTCCTGACCTTCGGCAAGCTGCCCGAGATCGATCAGCTGGGGCGGCCGAAGTTTGCCTACTCCCGCCTCATCCATGAGAACTGCGAGCGCCGGGCCCACTTCGACGCCGGCCGCTTCGCCCTGGAATTCGGCGACGAGGGCCACCGCAAGGGCTACTGCCTGTACAAGCTGGGCTGCAAGGGGCCGGAGACCTATGCCAACTGCTCGGTCATCCAGTTCGGCGATGCCGGCGCGAGCACTTGGCCGGTGGCCTGCGGCCACCCCTGCATCGGCTGCACCGAGCAGGGGGTCGGCTTCCAGAAGCCCATCCATACCCTGGCGAAGCTGAAGAACATCGAGCCCAATATCCAGTTCCCGCGCATCAACGAAGAGAAGGGGCTCGGCGCCAACCTCGGCTCCGCCGCCGTTCTGGCCGCGGTGGCGGGGGCGGCGGCCGGCGGCGCTGCCATGGCGGCGAGGAACCTCGGCCTCTCGCACCAGGCGGAACAGATGGAAGAAGCCAGGAAGGCCGGCCAGCAGGCCAAAGACTCGACGGAGGTCTGAGATGACCACACGACGCAATTTCCTCAAGGGCTGCCTGGCCGGCGGCGCCGTCGCCGCGGCGGCGGTGGCGCCCGAGGCGGCCTCGGCCAGGGAAACCCACCAGCGGCCGCCGGAAGCCCTCGGCCTCCTCTACGACGCCACCCTCTGCGTCGGCTGCAAGGCCTGCGTGGCGGCCTGCAAGCAGGCCAACAACAACCCGGCCGAGTTCTCGACGGTGGACAAGCTCTGGGATACGCCCCTGGACACCTCCGGGTACACCTTCAACCTCATCAAGATGTACCGGCACGGCACGTCGGAAACGAAGGACGCCGAGGAAAACGGCTATGCCTTCATGAAGACCTCGTGCATGCACTGCGCCGATCCCTCCTGCGTTTCCGCCTGCCCGGTGTCGGCCATGACCAAGGACCCGCAGACCGGGGTCGTCGGCTACGACCCGGACGCCTGCATCGGCTGCCGGTACTGCGTCGCCGCCTGCCCCTTCGGCATCCCCAAGTACCAGTACGATTCCCCCACCGGCAAGATCGGCAAGTGCGAGCTCTGCCGCCACCGCACCAAGGATGGCCATTACTCGGCCTGCGCCGAGGTCTGCCCGACCGGGGCGACCCTCTATGGCAAGACCAGCGACCTGCTGGCCGAAGCCAAGCGGCGCGTGGCCTTGAAGCCCGGCACCTGGACCCGCTACCCGCGAGGCCGGATCGATGGGCCGGACCAGAGCTACGAGGGCCAGGTCGGCAACTACCTGCAGCACGTCTACGGCGAGACCGAATACGGCGGCACCCAGGTCCTGAAGCTGTCGGCGGTGGATTTCGAGAAGGTCGGCATGCCCAAGCTGCCGCCCAATTCATCTGCGGCCACGTCCGAAACCATCCAGCACACCCTGTACGGCGGCATGATCATGCCCATCGCCGTCCTCGGCGCGCTGGCCTTCGTCGCCAAGCGCAACGTCGCCCCCGGCGAAGACGACAAGGGAGGGGAATGATCATGGCAGGACATCAGCACGCGGCGCCGGCCCCGGTCGGCGGCCAGCTCCTCAACACCACCACCCTGATCTGCGGCGTCCTGGTGGCGATGATGGCGGCCATCCTCCTCACCCGCTTCCTGTTCGGCCTGGGGGCGGTCACCCACCTGAACGACGGCTATCCCTGGGGCCTGTGGGTGGTGGGCGACGTCATCATCGGCTCCGCCTTCGCCTGCGGCGGCTTCTCGGTGGCCATGCTGGTCTACATCTTCAACAAGGGCGAGTACCACCCCCTGGTGCGGCCGGCCCTGCTGGCAAGCCTCTTCGGCTACACCCTGGCCGGGGCCGGGGTCATTTTCGACCTCGGCCGCTGGTGGAATTTCTGGCACATCTTCTGGCCCGGCTATTCCAACCCCAACTCGGTGATGTTCGAGGTGGCGGTCTGCATCTCGGCCTACATCGTGGTCATGTGGCTGGAATTCTCCCCCGCCTTCCTCGAGAAGTTCGGCATGAAGGAGCAGAAGAAGAAACTCAACCGGGTGCTCTTCTTCCTGGTCGCCCTGGGCACCCTTCTGCCCATGATGCACCAGTCCTCCCTGGGGACGCTCCTGGTGGTCATGGGGAGCCAAGTGAATCCTCTCTGGCAGACCCCCGCGGTGCCGCTCCTCTATCTCCTCTCGGCCATCGTCATCGGCTACGGTGTCGTCCTCTTCGAATCCTGCGTCGCTTCCTCGGCCTACCGGCGGCAGATCGAGACCAACCTGCTGCAGCCCATGGCCAAGGTCATGCTCGGGGTGCTCGCCGCCTACCTGGTGGTGCGGGTCGGCGACCTGGTGGTACGGGGAGCCCTCGGCAACGCTTTCCAGGCCGACCTGGAAGCGTTCGTGTTCTGGATCGAGATGGCCCTCTTCGTCCTGCCCTTCGTCCTCATTGGCTCGGCGGAAGCCCGCCGGAATCCGGCCCGGCTCTTCCTCGCCGGCCTCTCGATCATGCTGGGCGGGGTCTTCCTGCGCATCAACGGCTTCCTCATCGGCTACGACACCGGGCCGGGCTGGAACTACTTCCCGTCCGTCGCCGAAATGCTGGTCACCGCCGGCATGTTCGCCCTCGAGGTCCTCGGCTACATCGTCATCACCCGCCGCTTCCCGGTCCTGCCCCGGGCCGAAGCGCCGGCGGCCCACTGAATTCAGGGATAGGAGATAAAAATGTCCAAGAGAGTAACCATCGACCCGGTCACCCGTATCGAGGGCCACCTGCGCGTCGACGTCGAAGTGGATGGCGGCCGGGTGAAGAAGGCCTGGGCCTCCGGCCAGATGTGGCGCGGGGTCGAGAACATCCTGGTCGGCCGCGACCCGCGGGATGCCTGGGCCATCACCCAGCGCATCTGTGGCGTGTGCACCACGGTGCACGCCATCACCTCGGTGCGGGCGGTGGAAAACGCCCTGCAGCTGGAAGTGCCGGTCAATGCCCAGTACATCCGCAACATGATCATGCTGGCCCACGCCGTCCATGACCATATCGTGCATTTCTACCACCTCTCCGCCCTCGACTGGGTGGATGTGGTGTCGGCCCTGAAGGCGGATCCGGCCAAGGCGGCGAGCCTTGCCGAAAGCCTCTCGAGCTGGAACAACAACAGCAAGGCGGAATTCATCAAGGTGCAGGAGAAGCTGAAGGGCTTCGTCGGCACCGGCCAGCTCGGCATTTTCACCAACGGCTACTGGGGCCACCCGGCCATGAAGCTGACGCCGGAAGTGAACCTCCTGGCCGCGGTGCACTATCTGCAGGCCCTGGAGGTCCAGCGCTACGCCAACAAGATCGTCGCCATCCTGGGCTCCAAATCCCCCCACATCCAGAACCTCGCCGTGGGCGGCGTCGCCAACCCCCTGTCCCTGGATTCCCAGTCGGTGCTTACCATCGAGCGCCTCCTGGCAGTCAAGGAATGGATCGAGAAGCTCGACGACTTCGTCAAGAACGTCTATCTGGTGGACGTGGCGGCCATCGGCGCCTTCTACGCCGACTGGACCAAGCATGGCCGCGGCATCACCGACTACCTGTGCGTGCCGGACGTGCCCCTGGACAGCAAGGGCACCCAGTTCGCCCTGCCCGGCGGCTACATCCCCAACGGCGACATCGCTGGCTACAAGCCCATCAAGACTTTCGGCGACAAGTACTTCATCGACGGTGTCTCCGAGGCGGTGAAGCATTCCTGGTACGAGTACAGCGGCGGCGACGACAAGTCCCTGCACCCGTACCAGGGTGAGACCAGGCCCAAGTACACCGACTTCCAGGACAACGGCAAGTACTCCTGGCTGAAGTCCCCCACCTTCTACGGCAAGCCCATGCAGGTGGGGCCGCTGGCCCGGGTCCTCAACATGTACGCCGCCGGCCACGAGCCCACCAAGAAGTACGCCACGGCGGCCCTCGATCTGGTATCCGGCATCGCCAAGACCAAGGTCGGCATCGACGCCCTGCATTCCACCATCGGCCGCCACGCCGCCCGGGCGGTGGGCTGCTGCGTCCAGATGGATGAGTTGAAGAACCAGTGGGACCTGCTCCTGGCCAACATGGCCAAGGGCGACCTGAAGACCTTCAACAAGCCGGTCTTCCCCAAGGGCGAGCAGATGGGCGTCGGCTTCCACGAGGCGCCCCGGGGCGTGTTGTCCCACTGGGTGGTCATCGATTCCGGCAAGATCAAGAATTACCAGTGTGTCGTGCCCACCACCTGGAACGCCGCGCCCCGCAACGAGAAGGATGCCCCCGGCGCCTACGAGGCCTGCCTCCTGGACAACCCGGTGGCCGATCCTGAGAAGCCCCTGGAGGTGCTGCGCACGGTGCACTCCTTCGACCCCTGCCTGGCTTGCGCGGTGCATGTGGTGGACAAGGAGGATAACCCGGTGGTCACGGTCAAGGCCGTTTGATCTAGCACAACAAGTTTCGTCGCTTGGGGCGCGACACTGCTCGCGCCCCTTTTTTGTCTGGAGTCTGCATGGCTGTGGTGGTCCTCGGTATCGGCAATATCCTTCTTTCCGACGAAGGCGTCGGCGTGCGCGTGGTCGAGCAGCTGGAAGCGAAGTACGACCTGCCGCCGGAGGTGGAGGTCATCGACGGCGGTACCTGCGGCATGGAAATGCTGGACCAGCTGGAAGGGCTGGACGCCCTGATCGTGGTGGACTGCGTGCGCCACGGCCAGCCGCCGGGGACGCCCATCCTCATCCAGGGCGACGATGTCCCGGTATTCTTCCGGACCAAGCTTTCGCCCCACCAGGTGAGCCTTTCCGACGTCCTGGCCAGCCTGGAGTTCGAGGGACGGGCGCCGAAGTACACGGCCATCGTCGGCATCCAGCCGGCCTCCATGGATACCGGCCTGGAACTCACGCCGACCGTCGAAGCCTGGTTGCCGGAACTGCTCGCCATGACGGTGGCCGAACTGCGCGGCCAGGGAGTGCGGGTGGAGGAGAAGGCCTGATGTGCCTGTCCATCCCGAAGCAGGTGGTGGCCTGGGAGGGCGAGGGGGATTTCGCCTGGGTGGAGCGGGACGGCCAGCGGGAGCGCATCAACATGATGCTCGTCGGCCCCCAGCCGGTGGGCACCTGGGTGCTGACTTCCTTGGGGCTGGCCAAGGAGGTGGTGGAGGAGGATGCCCGGGCCCTCATCGAGGACGCCTTGAGTGCCCTGGCCGCCTCCCTGGACGATAATTACGATCCGTCGCAACACTTCCGCGACCTGGATTCCATCGCCCATGACTGAACGACTCCGCAAGCCCGCCCTGGCACCGCCGCCCATCCGTCCCGCCGTACCCCGGGAGGAAGATCCCACGACCTTCCTGGAAGCCCATTACCGACTGGTCTGGAAAACCCGCATGGCGGACTTGTCCTTCGTGAACCCGGCCCTGGGGATCGCCGCGGTGGGGTTCCGCCGCCATCGGGGAGATTGGGTGGGCGTCATGGTGACCCCCTGGTTCCTGAATCTCTTCCTGATCTCGGGGGGCGGCGAGCTATGGGGAGACATCCCGGCCGGCGAGCGGCGCTATCTGGAGCTGCCCTGCGGCACCCTGCAATTCATCGCCGACGACGACCCGGACCTGGGACCTTACCAGTATTGCCCCCTGATTGCGCCGGTGACCCATCTGCCGGACATGGCCTCGGCCCTGGCCGCCGCCGGTGATGCCCTGCGGACGGCTTTCGCGGCGCCGCCATCGCCGACCGCGCCCGCTACGCCCGAACCCGAGGCGGCCAAAACCGATCCGGTCCCATCCCGGCGGGCCTTTTTCCGGCGCCTGGCCGGGAAGTGACGGGGATTCCGCACCGGGCCGGCGGCCCGGCGCTGTCAGCCTTTTAGTTGCCGCTCTTGTCTGCGGCGGCGGCCTGGGGCTGGGATTCGGCCGGAACCGTTTTCCCGAGCAGGCCGGGATGGACCTTCAGGGAGCTGCTCTGGTCGATCGCCCTGATGGTCGGGGCATTCGATGGCGAGGCGCAGGCTGCCAGCAGGACGGAGAGCGGGACTGCGATCAAAAGGAAGGGGCGCATGTCTTGGTGTGTTCAGCGGCAAAATGAAGCGGAATGATAACTTCTTGGCCGCCCCCCGGCCAGTGCCGAGATGGCGGCCTATATCGCGGTTGGGTATAACCAAATTATCAATCCGTCTTTGTGGTTATATTGGCCTCCGCTAAAGTTCCGGGCATACGCAACAACGGGACTTGCCATGAAAAATCTTCCCCAATTCCTTGCCGGGCTGCTGGTGGCGCTGGCGGCCGGCACGGTCCAGGCCGACGCGACGCTCCTCAATGTCTCCTATGACGTTGCCCGGGACGTGTTCAAGGACTACAACCCCCCGTTCCAGAAATACTGGCAGCAGAAAACCGGCGAGAACGTGGAGATCAAGCAGTCCCACGGCGGTTCCAGCAAGCAGGTGCGGGCCGTGGCTGACGGCCTGGAAGCCGGTGTGGTGACCATGAACCAGGCCAACGACATCGAGTTCCTGGCCGACAAGGGCCTGGTGGCCAAGGATTGGGCCCGGAAATTTCCCAACAATGCTTCGCCCTACACCTCGGCCATGATCTTCATCGTGAGGAAGGGCAACCCGAAGGGCATCAAGGACTGGAGCGACCTGGCCCGGCCCGGTATCCAGGTCATCCTGCCCCACCCCAAGAACACCGGCAACGGCCGCAACTCCTACCTGTCGGCCTGGGCCTGGGCCCTCCGGCAGCCGGGGGGCAACGAGCGCACGGCCCAGGACTTCGTCGGCAAGGTGCTGAAGAACGCCCCCCTGTTCGCCGCCGGCGGCCGGGATGCCACCACCACCTTCATGCAGCGCCGTATGGGCGACGTCCTCATCACCTTCGAGTGCGAGGCCGAGCTCATCGCCCGGGAGTTCGGCAAGGGTGACTTCGATCTCGTCTATCCCAGCCTCACCCTGCAGACCGAGTTCCCGGTCGCGGTCGTGGAAAAAGTGGTGGACAAGAAGGGCAGCCGCAAGCTAGCCCAGGCCTACCTGGAACATCTGTGGTCCAAGGAGGGCCAGGAGAACGCCGCCCAGAACTACCTGCGGCCCCGGGATCCCGAGGTGCTGAAGAAGTATGCGGCCCAGTTCCCGGCGGTGAAGACCTTCACCGTGGACGAGGTGTTCGGCGGCGCAGCCAAGGCCTTCGCTGCCCACTTCAAGGACGGTGGCAGCTTCGACCAGATCTACCAGCGGAAATGAAGGCCTCCCGTCCCGTGCTGCCAGGCTTCGGCCTGGCCCTGGGTTATACCCTGGTCTATCTGTCCCTGCTCATCCTGCTGCCCCTGGGCGGCATGGTGCTGAAAAGCGCCCACCTGGGCCTGGCCGGGATCCTCGAAATCGCCACCGACGAGCGGGCCCTGGCGTCCCTCCGCGTCACCTTCGGCACCTCGCTCCTGGCAGCCACCCTCAATGCCGGCTTCGGCCTGGTGGTGGCCTGGATCCTGGTGCGCTATCCCTTCCCGGGCAAGCGCTTCGTGGATGCCCTGGTGGATCTGCCCTTCGCCCTCCCCACGGCGGTGGCCGGCATCACCCTCACCACCCTCTATGCCGGCAACGGCTGGCTCGGCCGCTGGCTGGAGCCCTTCGGGATCAAGGTGGCCTATACCCCCCTGGGCATTGTCGTGGCCCTCACCTTCATCACCCTGCCTTTCGTGGTCCGCACCCTGCAGCCGGTCCTCGAAGACATCGAGGCCGAAGTGGAGGAGGCGGCGGCCTCCCTCGGGGCCTCCCGCTGGCAGACCTTCGTCAAAATCATTTTCCCGACCGTCTTCCCGGCCCTGCTCACCGGTTTCGCCCTGGCCTTCGCCCGGGCCATCGGCGAATACGGCTCGGTGATCTTCATCGCCGGCAACCTGCCCCTCATTTCCGAAATCACGCCGCTGCTCATCATCTCCAAGCTGGAGCAGTATGACGTGGCCGGAGCCACGGCCCTGGCCGTGGTGATGCTGGCCCTGTCCTTCGTCCTGCTGCTGGGCATCAATCTCCTGCAGTGGTGGGCGGCCAACCGCCATCGCCCCACCGAGCCCCTGAATGTCGCCGCCGGGACGGAGTCGCCATGAAGCATTGCCGCGCCACTGAGGAACCCGTCTGGGTCCGCCGCGCCCTGCTCGCCGTCGGCCTGGGGTTCCTCCTTTTCTTCCTGGCACTGCCCCTCCTGGCCGTCTTCACCGAAGCCCTGGCCCGGGGCTGGCCCGCCTATGTCGAGGCCCTCAAGGAAGCCGAGACCCGTTCCGCCATCCTGCTGACCGTGGTCATCGCCCTCGCAGTGCTGCCCTTCAACATCCTCTTCGGGGTGGCGGCGGCCTGGGCCATCGCCAAGTTCGACTTCCGCGGGAAAAGCCTGCTGCTTACCCTCATCGACCTGCCCTTCGCGGTGAGCCCGGTGGTGGCGGGCCTTGTATTCATCCTCCTGTTCGGCGCCCAGGGCACCTTCGGCCCCTGGCTCTCGGCCCACGACATCAAGATCATCTTCGCCGTGCCCGGGATGATTGTGGCCACCCTCTTCATCACCTTCCCCTTCATCGCCCGGGAACTCATTCCCCTCATGCAATCCCAGGGCAAGGAGGAGGAAGAGGCGGCCCTGTCCCTGGGGGCGAGCGGCTGGCAGATGTTCTGGCGGGTGACCCTGCCCAACATCAAATGGGGGCTCCTCTACGGCGTCATCCTGGCCAATGCCCGGGCCATGGGGGAGTTCGGGGCGGTGAGCGTGGTTTCCGGCCATATCCGCGGCGAGACCAACACCCTGCCGCTCCACGTCGAGATCCTCTACAACGAGTACAACCAGATCGGCGCCTTCGCCGCAGCCTCGGTCCTGGCGCTGCTGGCGCTGGTGACCCTGGCGGCCAAGACCCTGGTCGAGTGGCGCATGCACAAGGAGACCGCCATGCTGACGGCGGACCTGGCGCCGGAGCCGGGGGAAGGGTAGGCGGTTTCGGGGGGGGCGGAGCAGGACGGGGTGAATGCTATAATCAGCTGAAAATTCGCGCGCGCCGTATTCAGCCCAGTGATCTTCACCCTCGGCATCAACCACCATTCGGCCCCCCTCGCCATCCGCGAGCGGGTAGCATTCCATGCCGAAAGCCTGCCCCTGGCGCTGTCCCACCTGGTGGACGCGAAGCCGGTGAAGGAAGCCGCCATCCTTTCCACCTGCAACCGGATGGAGCTGTACTGCGCTACCGAGACCCCCGAAGTGGCGGTCGATTGGCTGGCCGAATATCACCAGGTCGAGCGTTCCCACCTTCAGCCCTACCTGTACACCTATCCCCAACCGGAAGCCGTGCGCCATGCCTTTCGGGTGGCGAGCGGCCTCGATTCCATGGTCATCGGCGAACCCCAGATTCTGGGGCAGATGAAGGACGCGGTGCGGGTGGCCGAGGAGGCGGGGACCCTGGGCACCATGCTGCACAAGATGTTCCAGCGCTCCTTCGCGGTGGCCAAGGAGGTGCGCAGCACCACGGCCATCGGCGCCAATATCGTTTCCATGGCGGCGGCCGGGGTGCATCTGGCGGAGCGCATTTTCGAGTCGGTGGCCGACCAGCGCGTCCTCTTCATCGGCGCCGGCGAGATGATCGAGCTATGCGCCGCCCACTTCTGCGCCCAGAAGCCCAGGCAGGTCACCGTCGCCAACCGCACCATCGAGCGCGGCCAGGCCCTGGCGGAGCGCTACGGCGGCCAGGCCATCCGCCTGGACGAGCTGGGCGAGCACTTGGCCCACCACGACATCATCGTTTCCTGCACGGCGAGCCCCCTGCCCATCATCGGTCTCGGGATGGTGGAGCGCGCCGTCAAGGCCCGCCGCCATCGCCCCATGTTCATGGTGGATCTGGCGGTGCCCCGGGACATCGAAATCGAAGTGGGGGAGCTGGACGACGTTTTCCTCTACACCGTGGACGACCTCGCCCAAGTGGTGGATCGGGGCCTGGAGTCGCGGCAGGCCGCGGTGGTGCAGGCCGAGGCCATCATCGCCGCCCGGGTCGAGAATTTCCTGAGCTGGCTGGAGGCCCGGGATTCGGTGCCCCTCATCCGCTCCCTGCGGGACGCCGCCGAGCGCATGCGCCGCCACGAGATCGAGCATGCCCTGAAGCTCATGGCCAAGGGCGAGCCGCCGGAGAAGGTGCTGGAGCACCTGTCCCACCGCCTCATCAACAAGTTCCTCCATTCCCCCACCCAGGCCATCAACCTGGCCCAGGGCGCCGAGCGCAGCGAGCTGCAGGCAGCCGCTTCCCGCCTTTTCCACCTGCACTCCGGCGACTGAGCGCCGCCGGGCTTATTGTCCCCGAGGGGGCTAGGCCGCTGCCGCCGTGACGATCTGGTTGCGGCCGTTGCGCTTGGCTTCCAGCAGGGCGTCGTCCGCCGCCTGGATAAGGGCGGTGGAAGTGTCGTGCTGAGGCACGGCGGCGATCCCGCAGCTGAAGGTGGCGCGCAGGGTGCCGTGGGCATGGGCGTGGGGCAGGGTGGCGAAATCCTCCCGGATACGATCCAGGATGCGGGCCGCCCGCTCCAGGTCGGCGCCGGGCAGGGCCACCAGGAATTCCTCGCCGCCGTAGCGGCCAATGAGGTCGGTGCTGCGCAGCCGTCCCCGCAACAGCCAGGCCAGGCTGCGGATCACCTGGTCCCCCACCGGGTGCCCGTAGCCGTCGTTGATGGACTTGAAGCGGTCGATATCGATCATCGCCACCGACAGCCGTCCGCTCTGGCCGGCGGATCGGAGGAGTTCGTCCAGGCGGGTCTTGGCGGCGGTGTGGTTGAGCAGTCCGGTCAGGCTGTCGTGGCGCCCGGAGTAGAGCATGTCCCGATAGCGCTCGATCTTGGTCTTGACCACGGTGGCCAGGATGATGGGATTCACCGGTTTGGTCAGGAACTGGTCTCCCCCCAGGCGCAAGGCTTCCACCTGCTGCGCGATGTCGGTCTCGCTGGACAGGTAGACCACCGGCAGGGCCTGGTATTCCGGCAACTGCCGCAGGGCCCGGGTGACCTCGACGCCGGTGCAGAAGGGCATGTACATGTCCATCAGGATGATGTCCGGCCGGTAGCCGGCGGCGGCCTCCAGGAGGTGGCGGGGATCGCTGATGGCGCGGCTGTCGATGCCGTGCTGGGACAGGGAGCGGCTGATATGGGCGACGGCGGTGGGGGAATCCTCCACCACCAGCACCCGCGGCACATCCTGTTCCTTGGCTTCCACCAGGTCGAGGATGCGGGACAGCACGTCGCTGATCTTGTCGCCGGCCGGCACGCAGGCGTCGGCACCGGCCCGCTGCAGGAGGACGATGGTGTCCAGGGCCGAAGGCACCGACAGGCAGTAGAAGTAGCTGATGGCGAATTCGCCGCGCAGCAGCCGGATGGTGGCGATGGCCTCGGAGGGGTAGGCGGTGGCCTCCTTGTCCGGCACGAAGATGACGGCGAGGGGGGGCTCGTCTTCCTGGGGGGCGTCTTCCCAGCGCATCTGGCGGGGCCGGAAGCCGAAAAATTCCAGCTGCTCGCTGAGGGATGCCGTCCAGGGGTGCCCGGGGCGGGAAACGATGAGGACGTTGCGCGGCCGGTTCCAGCGCTGCTCGTCCGGGTTGTCCTCGCCATCCACCTGGCGCCGGGAGGAAACGGCGGGGGTCTCGTGGCGCCGCAGTTCCCGCAGGATAGGGGTGAGCTGGCGCTCGATGCCGTCTGCCGCTTCCGGGGGAATGGGGTGGGTGGAGGGATCGCCGTAGAGGGCCAGGGCGACGCCTTCGAGGGCCAGGCCATCCCGCAGCAGGCCCGACAGCTGGAGCTGGTCGAGACGCTCGGTGAGGCTGTTCAGGGCCAGGGTGAATTCCACGAACGCGTCGAAGTTCCCGCTGTCCAGGTAATGCTTCCAGCGCAATTCCAGCGACTCGGCCAGGGCGATGACGACGTGGGGGATGGTGGACATAATGACGCCAATATTCGACTCGTCATTATGGTGCATGTTCCCGAGCCCCGGCAATGCTCCCGGAGTAGTCCCGTCGCCGGTTGGCGGCGTTCTCGGGTACCATAGCGGCCTTAAAAAGTGGTCCCCATGAAACCGAGTATCAGAGAAAAACTGGAGCGCCTTTCCGATCGCCTGGAAGGTATCGATGCCATGCTCTCGGCCGAGAATGCCGCCAGCAACATGGATCAGTTCCGCCGGATCTCCCGGGAACGGTCCGACCTGGAAGCCGTGGTCGCCCAATACGCCCTCTACAAGCAGGTGGAGAACGACATCGCCGAGGCCGAGGCCATGCTGGCCGATCCGGAAATGCGCGACTTCGCCGAGGAGGAGCTGGCCGCCGCCAAGGCCCGCATCCCCGAGCTGGAGCTGGCGCTGCAGAAGCTCCTCCTGCCGAAGGATCCCAACGACGACCGGACTGTCATCCTGGAAATCCGGGCGGGCACCGGCGGCGACGAGTCGGCCCTCTTCGCCGGCGACCTCTTCCGCATGTATTCCCGCTACGCCGAGCGTCAGCGCTGGCCGGTGGAAGTCATCTCGGCCAGCGAGTCCGACCTCGGGGGCTACAAGGAGGTCATCTGCCGCATCGCCGGCCAGGGCGCCTATTCCCGCCTCAAGTTCGAATCCGGCGGCCACCGGGTCCAGCGGGTGCCGGAAACCGAGACCCAGGGGCGCATCCACACCTCCGCCTGCACGGTGGCGGTGATGCCGGAAGCCGATGAGATCGGCGACGTGGACCTCAACCCGGCGGATCTGCGCATCGACACCTTCCGGGCTTCCGGTGCCGGCGGCCAGCACATCAACAAGACGGACTCTGCGGTGCGTATCACCCACCTGCCCACCGGCATCGTGGCCGAATGCCAGGATGGCCGCTCCCAGCATGCCAACAAGGCTTCGGCCATGCGGGTGCTGTCGGCCCGCATCAAGGATATCCAGGTGCGCGCCCAGCAGAACGCCATCGCCAGCACCCGGAAGAGTCTGATCGGCTCCGGCGACCGCTCCGAGCGCATCCGCACCTACAATTTCCCCCAGGGCCGGGTCACCGACCACCGCATCAACCTCACCCTCTACAAGATCGCCGCCATCATGGACGGCGACCTGGATGAGCTCCTGGGGGCCCTGGCCAGCGAACACCAGGCCGAGCAGCTGGCGGCCCTGGCGGAACAGGGATGACCCACGCCATTGGGGAGGCCTGGCTGGCGGCGCAGCAGCGCATCGACCGTCTGGACGCGCGGCTCCTGGTCCAGCACGTGGCCGGCTGCAGCCACGCCGATCTCATCGCCCGGCCGGAAAAGCCGCTCACCCTCGAGCAGCTGTCCTGGCTGGAGTCCCTGGTGACCCGGCGGGCCGAAGGCGAGCCCCTGGCCTACCTGCTGGAGAGCGCGGAATTCTACGGGCGCAGCTTCACGGTTTCGCCGGCCGTCCTTATCCCGCGGCCGGAGACCGAGGAACTGGTGGCGCTTGCCCTCGATCGCCTGGCGGGTATCCCGGCGCCCCGGGTCCTTGACCTGGGTACCGGCTCCGGCATCATCGCCATCACCCTGGCCCTGGAAAAGCCGGCGGCCCGGGTGACGGCGGTGGATATCTCGCCGGCAGCCCTCGAAGTGGCCCGCGGCAATGCCGAGCGCCTCGGCGCCCGGGTGGATTTCCGGCCGGGCAGCTGGTTCGGGCCGGTGGCGGGGGAGCGTTTCGACCTCGTCGTTTCCAATCCGCCCTACGTGGCCCAGGGCGATCCCCACCTGGAAATGAACGGTCTGCCCTTCGAGCCCCGGGGCGCCCTCACCGATGGCGTCGCCCAGGGCGACGGCCTGGCCTACATCCGCGCCATCGTGGCCGGGGCGCCGGACCATCTGGCGCCGGGGGGCTGGCTGCTGTTCGAGCACGGTTATGACCAGGGGGAAAAAAGTCGGAACTTATTGCAGGCGAAGCAGTTCAAATGCATCCTTACTCAACCTGATCTGGCCGGCATCGACCGCATCAGCGGCGGCCGCCTCTGAACCCAAGGAAAGACCCATGTCCGACGATATCCAGCAACGCATCCACGCCACGGTCACCGGCAACCCGGTCGTGCTCTACATGAAGGGCACGCCCCAGTTTCCCCAGTGCGGCTTTTCCGCCACGGCCGTCCAGATCCTGAAGGCGTCGGGTGTCGCCAGCTTCGCCAGCGTCAACGTGCTGGATGACCCGGAAATTCGCCAGGGCATCAAGGATTACGCCAACTGGCCCACCATTCCCCAGCTCTACATCCGGGGCGAGTTCGTCGGCGGCTGCGACATCATGCGGGAGATGTACCAGGCCGGTGAGCTTCAGAAGCTCCTGGAGGGCATTATCGAAGCCTGACGGCAAGGACGGCGATGGCCTGTCTATCCACAAGAACGGCCGCCGCCCTGGCGGCCATTTTGCTTCTGGGGGCCTGCGCTTCCTATAACGGCCGCGGGCTCCAGCCGGGGCAGTCGGTCCTGGCCGACGTGGAGCAGGTCATGGGGGCGCCGGCCATGCGCTGGCGGGAGGCGGACGGCTCCGAGCTCCTGGCCTATCCCCGGGGCCCCGCCGGCTATCACACCTATATGGCCCGCATCGGTCCCGACGGGCGGCTGCTGAGCCTGGAGAATGTCCTGGATACCAGGCATTTCGCCCTTGTCCGGGAAGGCATGAGCCAGGACCAGGTGCTGCGGGTCCTGGGGCCGCCTTATCCGGGCTGGACTGTCTATTTCAAGGCCCGCGACGAGCTGGCCTGGGAATGGCGCTACTGCGACGACTGGAATGAGCCGGCCCGCTTCAACGTCTTTTTCGACGGCACCTCCGGCAAGGTCCGGAGCACCGGCAGCCTGACCGAAAGCCAGCGCTTCGGCCCCATCTCCATCCTTAGCGGCTTCGGCGGTTCCGACGGCGGATGGCGCCAGTGGTGCAGCCACTGAGTTCGCGTCCCGTCGATCTTCCCCATCCCGGGTTCCCGCGGAAGCCCGCCGCTCCGGGCTAGGCTCCACCGGGGCCTATGCTATGATCGGCCTTATTAAAACTAAGGTCATATCGTGACGCCGCGAGCGGGCCGTTGGGCAGGGTGCAAGGGATGGCTGCCCGTTTTCCTATCGTTTCTGCTGGTAATCCCGGCCTGGGCCCAGGCGGCGGATACCTTGCGCCTGGGCATCATGCCCTTCAACACGCCCCTCGCCCTGATGCGGGTGCACCAGCCCCTGCGGGAGCATCTGCAGGCGAAGCTGGGGATGCCGGTGGAGATCCTCACCAGCCCGGATTTTCCCCGCTACGTGGCTGATGTCCGGGCCGGCCGCTTCGATGTCATCGTCCTGGCGCCCCATTTCGCTGTTCTCGCTTACCAGGACAGCGGCTTTCGCCCTCTTTTCCATTACCTGAATACCCTGGAGCCCCTCCTCGTCGTGCGCCGGGATTCGGGGATCGAGCAGGTCGGCCAGGTGCGGGGCAGGACGGTGGCCGTCGCCAGCAAGCTGGCCCTGGTGACCATCGTCGGATTGCAGCGCTTCCGCCAGGAAGGCATCGGCTACCCCCGGGATCTGCGGCTCCAGGAGCGCGTTACCCATGGCGCGGCCATCGCGGCGGTTGCCGTCGGCGACGTGGATACGGCCCTGACCGTGGAGACCACCCTGCGCCAGGTGCCGGAGGACGTGCGGGCCAAGGTCCGGACCCTCCACCTGGGCGTCGCCTTGCCCCATCTGGTGACCATGGCCAACCCGGCCCTCGACGACGCCCTGGTGGAGAAGGCCCGGGCGGCTTTCGCCAGCTTCCCCGCCACCGAGGCCGGGCGCCGCTTCTTTGCCGACACCGGCTACGGCGGCTACCACCCCCTGGATCGCGACGACATCCGGAAGCTCGCGCCCTATGCCGACATCGCCCGGGAGCTGCTGAACGAGGGGAAGGCGCCATGACAATCCGGCCTTGGCCTGCCTCCCTGCGCGGCCGCCTGGTGCTGCTTTTCGTGCTGGTGGATATCCTGATCCTGGCCCTCATCGTCGGCAACAGCCTGCGCATTCTCGAGAACCACCTGGCCGAACAGGCGACCCAGCGCCTGGCGGCGATCCGGGAAGCCTACTCGGCGGCGGTGGCGGGCCCCCTGGCCGCCCGGGATTACGCCACCTTGCGGGACATCCTCGACGCCTGGCAAAGCGCCGAGGACATCAGCTATCTCACGGTTTCCGACAACAGCGGGCGCCTGCTGGTCGCCTCCTCCGGCTGGAGGCAGGGGACGCGTCTGCCCGAGCCGTCGCCGGGGGTCGATCCCCTGGGCGACACCCATGTCCGCTTTCCGGTGGAATTCCTCGGCCAGCGCCTGGGCTGGGTGCAGTACGGCATATCCACCCGCTACATTGAACAGGCGCGCCATGAGCTCTTCCTCCAGGGCGGGCTGCTGGCCCTCCTCGCCATCGTGGTCAGCACGGTCCTGCTGTGGCTGGCGGGCTACTGGCTGACCCGCCACCTGGTCGCCCTGACCGAAGCCAGTGCCCGCATCGCCAGCGGCGAGCACGGGGCGCGCTTCGAGGGGAAGGGCGAGGACGAGGTCGGCGTTCTCGGCCACAACTTCAACGCCATGGCGGCGGCGGTGGAATCCCGCTTCGAGGACCTCCAGCGGGAGCGGGAGCGTTTCCAGGCCATCGCCGACTATACCTATGCCTGGGAGAGCTGGTTCGACCCCCAGGGCAAGCTGGTCTGGGTCAGTCCGGCGGTGCAGCGGGTAACCGGCTACTCGCCCCCGGAGTGCGAGCGCATGCGGGGATTTCCGTTGCCCCTGGTGCATGGGGACGATCGCCCGCTGCTGGCCCGCCAGCATGCCGGCGCCCTGGCCGGCCAGACCGGCAAGGACCTTGAATTCCGGGTCGTTCGCAAGGACGGGCAGACGGTCTGGGTCGCCATGTCCTGGCAACCCATTTTCGACGCCGAGGGGCGTTCCCTGGGTTACCGGGCCAGCGTGCGGGATGTCACCATCCAGCACCAGGCGGTGGAGGAGCTGGCCTTCCGGGCCACCCACGATCCCCTCACCGGCCTCTACAACCGGCGGGCCTTCGAGGACTACCTCAAGAAGGCCCTCCTCGAGTCGAAGGTGGTGTCGGTCCTCTACATCGACCTGGACCAGTTCAAGGTGGTGAACGACTCCTGCGGCCATGCCGCCGGGGACCGCCTGCTGCAGCGCCTGGCCCAGGTACTCCAGAGCCGTTTCGCCGATGGCTTCCTGGCCCGCCTGGGCGGCGACGAGTTCGGCTTCGTCATGCGCGATTGCGACCTCCGGGAGGCGGTGCGCCGCGCCCAGCTGCTGGTGGATGAAATCCGCGGCCTGCCCTTCGTCTGGGACGGACGCTCCTTCCGCCTGGGGGCCAGCGTCGGGGTCGCCCGCTCGTCGGAGAATCTGGCGACCGTGGCTACCCTGCTGGTGGCCGCCGATACGGCCTGCTACGCTGCCAAGGAGCGGGGGCGCAACCGGGTCGAGACCTATTCCAGCAACGACAGCTACTACCGGGAGCGCAGCGCCGAAATCCTCTCCTTCTCCGAGGTTTCGGAAGCCCTGGGGGCCGGGTCCTTCGTCCTCTACTGGCAGCGTATGGCATCCCTGCGGCCCGGACTGCCGGAGCATGCGGAAATCCTGGTGCGCATGGTGGCGGCGGATGGCAGCCATGTCCCCCCCGGCAAGTTCATCCCGGCTGCCGAGCGTTACGGCCTCGCGCCCATGCTCGACCGCTGGATCATCGACCAGGCCTTCCGCCAGATCGCCGCCATTCCCGACCGGCAGCGGGTCTATGCCATCAATATCTCCGGCGGCACCCTGGGGGACAGCGGCCTGACCGATTTCATCGACCGCTGCTTCGCCACCCATGGCGTGCAGCCCGCCCAGATCTGCTTCGAGATTACCGAAAGCTGCGCCATCGCCAATGTCGGCGCCGCCCTCGACTTCATCCAGGCCATGCGCCGGCTGGGGGTGAGCCTGGCCCTTGACGATTTCGGCAGCGGCCTGTCGTCCTTCGCCTACCTGCGCCGTTTCGATGTCCAGCTGATGAAGATCGATGGCCTTTTCGTGCGCAACGCCGACCAGGACGGCCGGGACCGTGCCGTGGTCGAGGCGGCCGTCCGGCTGGCCAGCGCCCTGGGCCTGCAGACGGTGGCCGAGTATGTGTGCAGCGAGTCGGTGCTGAAGGTGGTGCAGGAACTGGGGGTCGATTACGCCCAGGGGTACGCCGTCCATGTTCCCGAACCCCTGCCGGGCAAGGGGGCGATGGCAGCCCCCCAGGGCGAGGGGCTGCTGGTCAGCCAGCCGTAGAGCGCGGCCGGCGTCGGGTTCAGGCGAGACGCTGGCGGGCCCGGGCGATAGCCGCCCGCACCTGTTCCGGCGCCGTGCCGCCGATGTGGTTGCGGCTCTTCAGGGAACCTTCCACCGTCAGCACCGCGAACACGTCCTCGCCCACGAGGGGCGAGAAGGCCTGGAGTTCGGCCAGGGGCAGCTGGGGCAGATCGACGCCCAGCTGTTCGGCCCGCTTGACGGCATGGCCCACGGCCTCGTGGGCGTCCCGGAAGGGCAGGCCCTTCTTGGCGAGGTAGTCGGCCAGGTCGGTGGCGGTGGCGAAGCCCTGGGTCAGGGCGGCCTTCATGGCCTCCGGCTTCACTGTGATGCCCGCCGCCATGTCGGCGAAGATGCGCAGGGTGTCGGTAACCGTGTCGACGGCGTCGAAAAGGGGTTCCTTGTCCTCCTGGTTGTCCTTGTTGTAGGCCAGGGGCTGGGATTTCATCAGGGTGAGGAGGGCGATGAGATGCCCATTCACCCGGCCGGTCTTGCCCCGGGCCAGTTCCGGCACGTCCGGGTTCTTCTTCTGGGGCATGATGGAAGAGCCGGTGCAGAAGCGGTCGGCGATCTGGATGAAGCCGACCCGGGGGCTCATCCACATGACCAGTTCTTCCGACAGGCGGCTGATGTGGGTCATGAGGAGGGCGCAGGCGGCGCAGAATTCGATGGCGAAATCCCGGTCGGAAACGGCGTCCAGGGAGTTTTCGCAGACCTCCTGGAAGCCCAGTTCGGCGGCGACGAATTCCCGGTCGATGGGGTAGGTGGTGCCGGCCAGGGCGGCGGCGCCCAGGGGCAGGCGGTTGGTGCGCTTGCGGCAATCGGCGAAGCGCTCGGCGTCGCGGCCGAACATTTCGAAATAGGCCAGCATGTGGTGGCCGAAGGTCACCGGCTGGGCCACCTGCAGGTGGGTGAAGCCGGGCATCGGGGTGGCGGCTTCCTTCTCGGCCAGATCGACGAGGGCGCTACGGAAGGATTTGACGAGGGCCAGGATGTCGTCGATGGCGTCCCGCAGGTAGAGGCGGATGTCGGTGGCTACCTGGTCGTTGCGAGAACGGCCGGTATGGAGCCGCTTGCCGGCGTCGCCCACGAGGGCGGTGAGGCGCTTCTCGATGTTGAGATGCACGTCCTCCAGGTCCAGGGACCACTCGAAGGTGCCGGATTCGATCTCCTCCCGCACCTGCTTCATGCCGCGCTCGATGTCGGCCAGGTCCTGGGCGCTGATGATGCCCTGCCGGGCCAGCATCCGGGCATGGGCCAGGGAGCCCTGGATGTCCTGGCGCCACATGCGCTGGTCGAAATCCACCGAAGCGGTGTAACGTTTGACGAGATCGGAGACCGGCTCGGAAAAGCGGCCGGCCCAGGTGTATTGGGAAGCGTTGGAGGTCATGCCTGTGGCCTAGAATGGAGGGCGCAAAGGGCGCAAAAAATGGCAAGTATACGGCAAATCCCCTCCCCCCATCCGCTACCGGACTGGCGCAACTTCGGCGTCGTCCTGCGGATACTCCTCGGTATCAACGTCCTGGCGCTGGCCGCGGCCCTGCTCCAGGCGGGCGGATTGGCCGCCTGGCTGGTTCGCTACGTCGAGCTGGCGGCCTGGGTGGAGCCCCTGCTCCTGGTGGTTCTCGGGCTCCTGGCCGGGCTGCGCGATCTCCTGTGGCGCCTGCCGGCACGGCCGGGCCAGGGGGGGGTCATGGCCCTGGCGGCGGTGCTGGCGGGGCTGCAGTACGATTTTTGGGCCTGGCTCGGCCTGGCCGACCGCCTGCCCTTCGGTGCCCTGCGGGCCGCCCTCCTGGCGGCGGCCGCCGCCGGCCTGCTGCTCGCCTATTTCGAACTGCGCTCCCGGGCCTTCTCCCCGGTGGAGGCCGAAGCCCGGCTGGCGGCCCTGAATGCCCGCATCCGGCCCCACTTCCTGTTCAATTCGCTGAACACGGTGCTCTCCCTGATCCGGGCCGAACCCAAGCGGGCCGAGGCTGCCCTGGAATCCCTGGCCGATCTTTTCCGCGCCGCGCTGAAGGACCAGCGGGAACTGGTGCCCCTGTCGGACGAGATCGCCCTCGGGCGCCAGTACCTGGAACTGGAGAAGCTGCGCCTGGGCGAGCGCCTGCGGCTAGGCTGGGAAGTGGCCGACGTGCCCCTCGACACCCTCATCCCGCCCCTCATGCTCCAGCCCCTGCTGGAGAACGCCGTTTATCACGGCATTGAGCCGGCCCCGGAAGGGGGCGAGGTCCATATCGGCTTCGCCCGCCGGGGGGAAGAGTTGGCGATCGAAATCGCCAATCCCATGCCCGCCGCCGGCCAGCACGCCGCCGGCCACCAGATGGCGGTGGCCAATATCCGCGAACGCCTCGCCTTGTATTACGATCTCGAAGCCCGCCTGGAAGTCCGCCAGGAGGCGGGCAGCTACTCCGTCCGGATCACCTTGCCATGCCGAACCAGGAATCACCCCTCGCCATCCTGATCGTCGACGACGAGCCGCCGGCCCGGGCCCGCCTGCGGGAACTGCTGGCCGACATCGCGCCCGAGCTGCCCAACCGGGTGGTGGGGGAGGCCGGCCATGGCCTCGCCGCCCTCCAAAAGCTCAACGAGGAGCCGGCCGACGTGGTGCTGTGCGACATCCGCATGCCCCGCATGGACGGCATCGAACTGGCCGGCCACGTGGGCGGGCTCCCCCATCCGCCGGCGGTCATCTTCGTCACCGCCTACGACAATTACGCCGTCCAGGCCTTCGACCTCAACGCCATTGACTACCTCTTGAAGCCGGTGCGGGCCCAGCGCCTGCTGGCAGCCCTGCAGAAGGTCCGCGCCGGGCGGCCGCCGGCGGCCGAGCTCCTGCCCGTCATCGGCCGGGAAGTGCGGGGGAGCGGGCGCACCCACCTGTCCTGCCACGAGCGGGGACGGCTCCTCCTGGTGCCCCTCTCCGAAGTGCTCTACTTCAAGGCCGACCTTAAGTACGTCACCGCCCGGACCCGGGACAGGGAGTATCTGTTGGACGAGGCCCTCACCCACCTGGAGGAAGAGTTCGCCGACCGCTTCATCCGCCTGCACCGGGCCGTGCTGGTGGCCAGGGATGCTCTGGCCGGCTTCGAGAGGGCGGCGGGGGATGATGCGGAAGCCTACGGCTGGGCGCTATTGCGGGGCGTGCCGGACAAGCTGCCCGTGAGCCGCCGGCAATGGGGGCTGGCGAAGTCGTTTGCGAAGGCGGGGTAGGGGCGGCAGGGGAACGGGGCAGGCTGGCCAAACGCGTGGCACCTCGCGGACGGCATGTTAAGCCTGCTGGCACTCACCGGCGAGCAAGGTTACAGCGTTACCGGACCTCGGCTGTTGAACGGGAGCGATCAAGATAGCGGAAGCCATTGGCCCTAACAGGGACCTCGCAACCCTTGTATCGACAGCCCCCGCGGACGTCTATATCAACCCGTGCATTCCTTGGCTCAGGACTGGGGCCAATCGGTTGGGACGTGCCCTTGCCTTCTGCATAAACCACCTCGCCGGGAACTCCGGTTGTTGTAAGAAGCTGCATGACATGGTTTGCACGTTGTGTGGAGAGGGTGTTTGCAGTCTGTGGCGAACCCTCCGAGATATCGGCATGACCCGTGACCGTAATCGATCCAATTGGGCAATAGTCGGCCTTTCGAAGGCGAGTGACGAATTCAACAATGCTTTCGCGTTCGGACTGAGAGAGGATGTTGGACCGAGGCGCAAACAGGACTGTCTCCACCAATACCCCGTCACAGCTGACAGGGCCGGCTTCAGAGATGATGGGCTGGATAAGCGCCACAACGCAGGCTGCTACTGATGGGAATTTCATTTGCATGGCACCGATATTTGAGCAATGAGGCATAGCTGCGGGTTGTCCTGTATTTGAAGACCCCGTAAATTCAACCTGTTTCCACGCGCTCCTGGACTGTTCACCGCCGCCGCCACACCTGCCAGCGCTCGCTGCCAGCGAAGACCGGGATCGAGTCTGCAACGGCAGTATCCTCGATGCACTCGAAGTGGGGCGAGAGCAGCGCGTCCAGTTGTTCCTGCGTGATCCCGAAGGGCGGCCCCTTGGGCTCGTCGCGGAAAAAGAAGAAGCCGGCCAGCTGCCCGCCGGCGGGCAGCAGCTCGGCCACCTGCTCGGCCCAGGCGGGCCACAGCTTGCGGGGCAGGGCGCAGAGGAAGGCACGTTCGTAGATGAGATCGAGGGGCGCCTCGGGCTTGAAAGTGAAGAAGTCGGCGCACACCAGGTGGCCGGGCCAGTCCCCCAGGACGCGGCGGGCGGCATCGATGGCGGCGGGGGAAAAGTCCAGGGCGGTCACCGGCCAGCCCCGCCCGGCCAGGTACGCCGCCTCCCAGGCGCTGCCGCAGCCGGGAATGAGGGTGTCGAGGGGATGGGGCTGGCTCTCGGCGAAGCGGTGCAGGGCCTCGGGAACCCGGCCGGCATCCCAGGGAGTGACCCCCTCCCGGAAGCGCTTGTCCCAGAATTCGGGCAGATCCGGGCACTGCTCCGGCGGCTTTCCGCTCATGGTTTCCCCGCCGAAGGCGGCAGGAACCGCCATGCTAGAATCGAATTTTTCTCCCGCCTGATCCAGGGCCGAACCATGTCCGCTCCTTCCCGCATCGTCATTGCTTCCCGTGAATCCCGCCTCGCCATGTGGCAGGCCGAGCATGTCAGAGACCGCCTGTCGGCGCTCAATCCGGGCGCCGAAGTCGTCATTCTAGGCATGACCACCCAGGGCGACCAGATTCTCGACCGCCCCCTCGCCCAGATCGGCGGCAAGGGCCTCTTCATCAAGGAACTGGAAGTGGCCATGCAGGAAGGCCGCGCCGACCTCGCCGTCCATTCCATGAAGGACGTTCCCATGGAAATGCCGGAGGGCTTCGTCCTGGCCGCCATTTCGGCCCGGGAAAATCCCCGGGATGCCTTCGTCTCCAACAAGTACGCCGGCCTCGACGAATTGCCGGCAGGCGCCGTCGTGGGCACTTCCAGCCTGCGCCGGGAAGCCATCCTGCGGGCTCGCTATCCGCAGCTGAAGATCAGCAGCCTGCGGGGCAACCTGGACACCCGCCTCCGGAAGCTCGACGAAGGCCAGTACGACGCCATCATCCTGGCGGCGGCGGGGCTCATCCGCCTGGGGCTGAAGGACCGCATCAAGTCGGTGCTGACGCCGGAGCAGTCCCTGCCGGCCCCCGGCCAGGGCGCTCTGGGCATCGAACTGGTGGCCGGCCGCTCCGACATGGCGGCGGTGGTCAAGGCCCTGAACGACCCCGAGACCGCCTGGTGCGTGCGCGCCGAGCGGGCCTTCTCCCGGGCCCTGGGCGGCAGCTGCCAAGTGCCCCTGGGGGGCTATGCCATCATCGACAATGGGGAACTGTGGCTGCGGGGCTTCGTTGCCACCCCGGACGGCCGGGAAATGGTGAGCGCCGAACTGCGCGGCAAGCCGGAGGAGGATGAGACCCTCGGCCGCCGTCTGGCGGACATGCTCCTCGCCCAGGGGGCCGGCGCCATCCTCGCCAAGCTCGCCGCCTGCAAATGACCTCCGCAGGACCCCTCGCCGGGAAGACCATTGTCGTCACCCGGCCTCGGGCCCAGGCCGATGCCCTGGCGGCCGCCATCGCGGCCGCCGGCGGCGAACCCCTGCTGTTTCCCCTTCTGGAAATCTCCCCGGCCGACGACCACCGGGGCCTGGATGAGGCCCTCGCCCGCCTCCCCGACTACACCCTGGCGGTGTTCATCAGCCCCAATGCGGTGGATTACAGCCTGCCGGCGCTCCTGGCCCGGGGGCCCTGGCCAGCCGGCCTGGTGCCGGCGGCGGTGGGGCAGGGGACGGTGAAGGCCCTGGCGGCCCACGGGGTCGCCGGCTGCGTGGCACCGACCCGGCGTTTCGATTCCGAAGCCCTCCTCGAATTGCCCGAGCTGCAGGCCGACCGGGTGGCCGGCCGGCGGGTGGCGATCTTCCGCGGCGACGGCGGCCGGGAGCTCCTGGCCGATACCCTGCGCGCCCGGGGGGCGGCGGTGGATTGCATCACCTGCTACCGGCGCTCCGCCCCGGCCCTTGGCCCGGCGCCCCTGATGGCGGCCTGGCGGGCCGGGCGGCTGGACGCCGTTACCGTCTCCAGCAGCGAGGGCCTGCGCTACCTGGCGGACATGCTGGATGCGGACGGCCGCCGCTTCCTGGCCGCGACGCCGGTTCTCGTCCCCCATGAACGCATTGCCGACAATGCCCGGGCCCTGGGGCTGGACAAGGTCGTGCTGACGGCCCCCGCCGATGCGGGCATCATCGCCGGCCTGTGCGCTTATAATTGGCCGAAAAATGACTGAAGCCATGAACGACGCTCCCCCCCCAACCGAAATCACCGTCGCACCGGTACGGTCCACCGCTGCCCCGGTGTGGCGCAACCCTTGGTTCTACCTGGTCCTGATGGCCGTGGGCCTGGCCCTCTGGCAGTGGGTCGAGACCCGTATCCGGCTCGCCGATACCCAGCAGGAGGTGGCCCGGCGCCTGGCCGACAACGCCGCCGCCAGCAAGGAGGACCGCAGCCTCCTGAAAGAATCTCAGGAACAGGTGGCAGCCCTCCAGGACCGGGTCGATACCCTGGAATCCCAGCAGGCCGAATTCCAAGGCCAGGCCCAGGAACTCCGGAACCTCTACCAGGACTTGGCCCGCAGCCGGGACGACGCCACCCTCCTCGAAGTCGAGCAGGCGGTCACCCTGGCTGCCCAGCAGCTCCAGCTGGCGGGCAATGTGCAGGCGGCGGTCCTGGCCCTGCAGTCCGCCGACGCCAAGCTGGCGCGCCTCGACCGGCCCCAGTTCATCCCCCTCAGGAAGACCTTGGCCCGGGACCTGGAGCGCCTGCAGGCCCTGCCTTTCGTCGATCTGCCCGGCATGAGCGTGAAGCTGGAGAGCGCCATCGTCGCCGTGGACAAGCTGCCCCTGGCCATGGACCAGCGCCCCCGCTCGCCGGAGAAGCCGGCCGCCGCCCAGCCCGCGGCAACCGAGCTGCCCTGGTGGAAGCGGGCCGGCAGCGAGCTGTGGCAGGAAGTCCGCGGCCTGGTGCGCATCCAGCGCTTCGACCGGGCCGAGCCGGTGCTGCTGCCGCCGGAGCAGTCCTTTTTCCTGCGGGAAAACCTCAAGCTGCGGCTCCTGAACGCCCGCCTTGCCCTCTTCGCCCGGGATGCCTGGACCTTCCGCAACGAGCTGCGGGCCGCCCAGGACTGGCTGGCCCGCTATTTCGACGGCCAGGACAAGGCCGTGCAGGCGGAGATCGCCACCCTGAGGCAGCTGGCGGCCGCCGAGGTCAACATCGAGCCGCCCAGCCTGAACGACAGCCTGACGGCCCTGCGCATCTTCAAAAGCGCCCGGGAGAGGAAGTGAGAGCTCTCTTCTGGGGCCTCGCCATCTTCGCCCTGGCCGTGGCGGTGGCCCTGGGGGCTCGGCTCAATGACGGCTACGTGCTCCTGGTCCTGCCGCCCTGGCGCATGGAGGTCTCCCTCAACCTCTTCATCGTCGCCATCGTCGGCGCCTTCGCCCTGTTCTACGTCGTACTGCGCGGCATCGTCCTGACCTTCGGCCTGCCGCGGCGGGCGCGGATCTATCGGAAGCACCGGCAGCGCGAACAGGCGGCGGCGATCTTCCAGGATGCCGTCCGGCTCCTTTTCGAAGGACGTTTCGGCCAGGCCCTGAAGAAGGCCGCCGAAGCCCACGGGGCCGGTGTCGCCCCCGGCCTCTCGGCCCTGGTGGCGGCCCGCTCCGCCCAGCGCATGCGGGAGCCGCAAAAGCAGCAGGGCTGGCTGGAGCGGGCCAAGATCGACGATCCCCGCACCGAGGCGGCGACCCTGATGCTGGAAGCGGAGATGCTGAACGAGTCGCGCCGCTTCGACGAGGCCTTGGTGGTCCTGAAGCGCCTGCAGAAGAAATATGGCCGCCATCTCGCCGCCCTGCGCCTGGAGTTGCGCGCCTGCCAAGGGACCGGCGACTGGGCCGGGGTGCTGCGCCTGGCTCGCCAGCTCGAGAAACGGGATGCCCTGCCGCCGGAGCTCATCCGGGAAATCAAGCTCCAGGCCCATCTCCATAATCTCGAAAACTGCGGCAGCGACGTCGCCCAGCTGATTTCCTATCTGCGGGACCTGCCGGCCGGGGAGCGGGACAGCCGCGTCGCGGCGGAGGGCGCCCGGCGCCTGATGGCCCTGGATTCCGGCCCCGAGGCCCGGCTCCTGATCGAAACCGGCCTCGACAATGCCGGCCCGGACGACTGGGACGACGAACTGGTGGCCCTCTACGGCAAGCTCGCGGATCCTGATCCCACCGGCCGCATCGCCCGGGCCGAGGGCTGGCTGAGAAGGCATCCCGAGGACGGCGAACTGCTGCTGGCCCTGGGGCGCCTGTGCGTCAAGCAGCGCCTCTGGGGCAAGGCCCAGAGCTATCTGGAAGCGTCCCTGGCCGTGCGCGACAGCCGCGAGGCCCGCGTCGAGCTGGCCCGGCTCTTCGACCAGCTGGGCCGGGAGAATGAGGCCAACCGGCTTTACCGGGAAAGCGCCCGGTTCGAGAATACGTAGTCATTCAAGGAGGGGATATGCACAAGGTTGACCTGCGAAAGATCTACAACTTCTATCCCCTGGACCAAAAGGCGGATCCGGGCAATCTGCCCACCGGTGGCGATGTTTATTACGAATGCCACGAATGCCGGGGCATCGTCAGCTCGGTGACCTTCATCAAGGCGGCCTGCGAATGCGGCAATCTGGAGGGGAACAAGGGCGAGGTCACGGTCAAGGAGCCTGCCCGGGTCACCGTAGTCCGCGGCCGGTTGAAATAACGGAAGCCCCCTTCGGCGCCCACCGGAGGGTGGGGCGTTTGAGCAGCCGGGCGAGGACTGTTTGAGGGAGCGTAGCGACCGAGTTCCGCAGCCCGGCGGAGCAAATGCCCCGCCCGACGCGAGACCTGATTCCCCGGGCTAGACCCAATCCCGAGGCGGCAGGAATTCCTCGTAGAGTCGCGCTTCCGGCGTCCCGGCCTCGGGCTTCCAGTCGTAGCGCCACTTCACCACCGGCGGCATGGACATCAGGATGGACTCGGTGCGCCCGCCGGACTGCAGTCCGAACAGGGTGCCCCGGTCCCAGACCAGGTTGAATTCCACGTAGCGGCCCCGGCGGTAGGCCTGGAAATCCCGCTCCCGTTCGCCGTAGGGCGTGTCCCGGCGGCGGGCCAGGATGGGCAGGTAAGCCCGGGTGAAGGCGTCGCCGACGGCCCGGGTGAGGGCGAAGCAGCGCTCGAAGCCGCCCTCGTTCAGGTCGTCGAAGAAAATGCCGCCGGCGCCCCGGGGCTCGTTGCGGTGCTTGAGGAAGAAGTACTCGTCGCACCACTGCTTGTATTTCGGATGGATCGCCTCGCCGAAAGGCGCCAGGGCGTCCCGGCAGGTGCGGTGGAAGTGGCGGACGTCCTCCTCCTCGCCGTAGTAGGGGGTGAGGTCCATGCCGCCGCCGAACCACCAGACCGGTTCCTCGCCTTCCCTGCGAGCGACGAAGCAGCGCACATTCATGTGGGCCGTGGGGCAATAGGGATTTTCCGGGTGCAGCACCAGGGAGACGCCCATCGCCTCCCAGGAGCGGCCCGCCAGCTGGGGGCGCTCGGCGGTGGCGGAGGCGGGCAGGGCGGTACCGACCACATCGGAGAAATTGACGCCCCCGCGCTCGAAGACGCCGCCCCCTTCGATCAGCCGGGAAATGCCGCCGCCCCCTTCCGGGCGCTGCCAGGCGTCCGTGCGGAACAGCTGGCCGTCAAAGGCTTCCAGTTCGGCGACGATGCGGGACTGCAGGTCCCTGAAATAGGCCCGGACAGCCCCGCTATCCACCGGTCAGCTCTCGCGCTTGGTGGCGCGGTGGCCGATGTCCCGGCGGAACTGCATGCCGTCGAAATGGATCTGGGACAGCGCCTCGTAGGCCCGCTTCTGGGCCAGCTTGACGTTTTCCCCCAGGGCGGTGACGCAGAGCACCCGGCCGCCGCTGGTGACCACCTGGTCCTCCCGCTCGACGGTGCCGGCATGGAAGACATGGAGATCTTCGGCTTCGTCTTCCGGCAGGCCGGTGATGACATCGCCCTTCTTCGGGGTGTCGGGGTAGTTGGCGGCGGCCAGCACGACGCCCAGAGCCACCCGGCGGTCCCAGTTGGCTTCCACCTGGTCCAGGGTGCCGGCGACGGCATGCTCGAGGAGTTCCAGGAAGTCGGACTTCAGCCGCATCATGATGGGCTGGGTTTCCGGGTCGCCCATGCGGCAGTTGAATTCCAGGGTCTTCACCGAGCCGTCCTTGCCCACCATCAGGCCGGCGTAGAGGAAGCCGGTATAGGGCAGGCCATCGGCCGCCATGCCGCGCACCGTCGGCAGGATGATCTCCCGCATGACTTTGGCGTGGATTTCCGGCGTCACCACAGGCGCCGGGGAATAGGCCCCCATGCCGCCGGTGTTGGGGCCGGTGTCGCCGTCGCCGATGCGCTTGTGGTCCTGGCTGGAAGCCAGGGGCAGGACATTCTTGCCGTCCACCATGACGATGAAGCTCGCTTCCTCGCCGTCCAGGAATTCCTCGATCACCACCCGGGCGCCGGCGTCGCCGAGCTTGTTCCCGGCCAGCATGTCGTCGATGGCGGCATGGGCCTCGTCCAGGGTCATGGCGACCACCACGCCCTTGCCGGCGGCCAGGCCATCGGCCTTGATCACGATGGGAGCGCCCTGCCGGTCCACGTAGGCGTGGGCGGCGGCCTGGTCCGAGAAAGTCTCGAAGGCGGCGGTGGGAATGTTGTGGCGGGCCATGAAGCGCTTGGCGAAATCCTTGGAGGATTCGAGCTGGGCGGCTTCCTTGGTGGGGCCGAAGATTTTCAGGCCCCGGGCCCGGAAGATATTGACCACGCCGGCCGCCAGGGGGGCCTCGGGGCCGACGACGGTGAGATGGATTTTCATCTTTTCGGCGAAATCGGCCAGGGCCACCGGGTCGGTGACATTCACGTTCTCCAGTTCGATTTCCCGGGCGGTGCCCGCGTTGCCCGGTGCGACGTAGATTTTCTGCAGGCCGGAGGTCTTGGAGAGCCGCCAGGCCAGGGCATGCTCGCGGCCGCCGGAACCGATGACGAGAAGTTTCATGGTGGAGTTTTCCTAGTCGGGGTCGAAGATCGGAAGCGGGGCCGATCCATTCCCGGCCCCCTGCTTTCCAATGTCAGTGGATTATTAGTGCCTGAAGTGGCGTGCTCCCGTAAAGACCATGGCGAGACCGTGTTCGTTCGCCGCCGTGATCACTTCCTCGTCCCGCACCGAGCCGCCCGGCTGGATGACCGCCGTGGCGCCGGCTTGTGCCAGGACATCGACGCCGTCCCGGAACGGGAAGAAGGCATCGGAGGCGACGCAGGAGCCCGCCAGGGAAAGGCCGGCATTCTGGGCCTTGATGGCGGCGATGCGGGTGGAATCCACCCGGCTCATCTGGCCGGCACCGACGCCCAGGGTCATGCCGCCGCCGCAGAAGACGATGGCGTTGGACTTGACGAACTTGGCCACCCGGTAGGCGAAGAGCAGGTCTTCCAGCTGGGCATCGGTGGGGGCCTTCTGGGTCACCACCTTGAGGTGCTCGGGCTGGACGTTGAACATGTCCGGGGTCTGGAGCAGCAGGCCGCCGCCGACCCGCTTCATCTCGAAGCCGTGGTAGGTGCGCTCCAGGGGCACTTCCAGGACCCGCAAGTTCTGCTTGGAGGCCAGCAGGGCCTTGGCCTCAGGGGTGAAGGCCGGGGCGATCAGCACTTCGACGAAGTGCTTGCGGTCGTTCATGGCATTGACCACATCCACGTCCACCGTGCCGTTGAAGGCGATGATGCCGCCGAAGGCGGAGGTGGAGTCGGTCTTGAAGGCTTTCTCGTAGGCACCCAGGAGCTTGCCGTCGATGGCGACGCCGCAGGGGTTGGCGTGCTTGACGATGACGCAGGCCGGGGCGGCGAAGGTCTTGACGCATTCCCAGGCGGCGTCGGAGTCGGCGATGTTGTTGTAGGACAGTTCCTTGCCCTGGAGCTGGACGTAGTTGGCGATGGCGCCCGGGGTCGGCACGGGGTCGCGGTAGAAGGCGGCCTGCTGGTGCGGGTTCTCGCCGTAGCGCAGGGTCTCCACCCGGTCGAAGGCGGTCTGGAAGGCGGCCGGGAACTGCTGGGGCTTGTCCTGCTCGTCCAGGCTGGTGAGCCAGTTGGCGATGGCGGAATCGTAGCGGGCGGTATGCACGAAGGCCTTCTTGGCCAGGCCGAAGCGGGTGTCGAGCTGCAGGGCGCCACCGTTGGCCTTCATCTCGTCCAGCAGGGGCTGGTAGTCGGTCGGGTCGGTGACGATGGCGACGCCGGCGTAGTTCTTGGCTGCGGAGCGCACCATGGCGGGGCCGCCGATGTCGATGTTCTCGATGGCGTCTTCCAGGGTGACGTCGGGCTTGGCGACGGTTTCCCGGAAGGGGTAGAGGTTCACGCACACCAGGTCGATGGTGGCGATGTTGTTGCGGGCGATGGTGGCCATGTGCTGGGGCAGGTCGCGGCGGGCCAGGATGCCGCCATGGACCTTCGGATGCAGGGTCTTCACCCGGCCGTCCAGCATTTCGGGAAAGCCCGTGTAGTCGGCGATCTCGGTGACGCCAAGGCCAGCGTCCCGCAGCATCTTGGCGGTGCCGCCGGTGGACAGGAGCTTGACGCCCTGGGCGGCGAGGCCTTGGGCGAATTCGAGGACGCCCCGCTTGTCGGAGACGGAAATCAGTGCTTGTTGGATTTTCATGGCGGTCACAGAAGTTGGTATTCGGTCAGTTTCTTGCGCAGGGTGTTGCGGTTGATGCCCAGCATGTCGGCGGCCAGGGTCTGGTTGCCGCCGGCCTTCTCCAGCACCACTTCGAGCATGGGCTTCTCGACGCTGCGGATCACCATGTCATAGATGGCGGCCGGCTTTTCCCCGTCCAGGTCGCGGAAATACCGCTCAAGCGCCCCGAGGACGCAGCTTGCTAAATCGTGATGTTGTTGGCTCATGCTGCCAACTCCTCCCCTGAATTGTTGCTGTCGTTATATTGAAGATGTTCGTTTTGCTGAGCCAGGCCGAAAAAGAAGTCGTTCACGGCCTGCCGCTGGAGTTCGATGCTAGGCAGCTGGTTCATGTGGTGGCGGAAGGCGGCCGAACCGACCAGGCCCTTGGTGTACCAGGCGATGTGCTTGCGCGCGACCCGGAACCCCGTCTCCAGGCCGTAGAACTCGTAGAGGTCCTCCAGGTGCTCCTGGAGAATGGCATGGATTTCGGTCACCCGGGCGGCCGGCAGATGGGTGCCGGTCTTCAGGTAATGTTCGATCTCCCGGAACAGCCAGGGCCGGCCCTGGGCGGCGCGGCCGATCATGATGCCGTCGGCGCCGCTGGCGTCCAGCACGGCCTTGGCCTTCTCCGGGCTGTTGATGTCGCCGTTGGCGATGATGGGAATAGAAGCCGCCGCCTTCACCGCCGCGATGGTCTCGTATTCGGCCTCGCCTGTGTATTGCTGACAGCGGGTGCGGCCGTGGATGGCCAGGGCCCGGATGCCGGCATTCTCGGCGATCTTGAGGATGGCGAGGGCGTTCCGGTTGTTCTTGTCCCAGCCGGTGCGGATCTTCAGGGTGACCGGCGTTTCCGGCACGGCCTGGACGACCGCCTCCAGGATGCGGGCCACCAGGGGCTCGTCCTTGAGGAGGGCCGAACCGGCCTGGACGTTGCACACCTTCTTGGCCGGGCAGCCCATGTTGATGTCGATGATCTGGGCGCCGTTGTCCACGTTGTGGCGGGCCGCCTCGGCCATCATTTTCGGGTCGGCGCCGGCGATCTGCACCGAAATGGGCTCCACCTCTCCCTGGTGGTTGGCCCGGCGCAGGGTCTTGGCGCTACCGTAGAGCAGCGAATTGGAAGTGACCATTTCCGACACCGCCAGGCCTGCCCCCAGCTTCTTGCAGAGCTGGCGGAAAGGCCGGTCGGTGACGCCTGCCATGGGGGCGACGAACAGGTTGTTGCGAAGCTGAAAACCAACGAAATCCATGGGCGGCAGGGGAATGGGAAAAGCAGGACAAGGGGCGGGATTTTACCCGAGATGGCGCTTAAAAAATAGTCAGGTCAATGATGGGGCCATCAAGGCGGCGGCCAGCAGGAGGGCAAAGACGAGTTGCAGGCGGGCGGTGGCTGCCAGGATCTGGTTGAAAACCGGGCCGGGGGGCTCGCGGCGGAAACGCTGGAGCAGGCTGGCGGCCAGGGGCAGGGAGGCGGCGGGCAGGAAGGCCGGCCAGCCCAGGGCGGGGACGAGGGCGGGCAGCAGCAGGTAAGGGAGCAGCATTTCGATCCCGTAGACCCGGCGGGTGGCCGGCCGGCCCAGGAGCACCGCCAGGGTGCGTTTGCCGCTCCGGGCGTCGCCGTCCAGGTCCCGGTAGTTGTTGACGGTGATGACGGCGGCGGCATGCAGGCCCACCAGGGCGGCGGCGAGCAGGACCGTGGCGCTCAGGGAAAAGGTCTGCAGGTAATAGCTGCCACCCACCGCCACCAGGCCGAAAAAGATCCAGACGAAGACTTCCCCCAGGGGGCGGTAGGCGATCGGGGCCGGTCCGCCGGTGTAGGCCCAGCCGGCGGCCAGGGAGGCCAGGCCGATGGCGACGATGGGCCAGCCGCCATGGGCGGCCAGATAGATGCCGCACAGGAAGGCGAGGCCGAAGGCGCCCCAGGCGCCGGCCCGGACCTGGGCGGGCGTCAGCCAGCCCTGGGCGGTGGCCCGGGGCGGGCCGAGGCGGTCCGGGGTGTCGGTGCCCCGCAGGAAATCCCCCACGTCGTTGAACAGGTTGGTGCCGACCTGGATCAGGCCGGCGGCGACAATGGCGGCCAGCAGGGGGAGCCATAGCACCTGGCCGCGGTCGTGCCAAGCGGCGGCGGAGCCTACCAGGACGGGCGACAGGGAGACCGGCAGGGTTCTGGGGCGCAGCGCCAGGAACCAGGCGCGCCAGGGAGAGGGGGGCACGGGAAAGGGCCGAGGGAGTGACGGAGGCGGAATTCTAGCAAGTCCGCTTCCCGGTCAGGGCCTGTCGATGGCTAGCTGCACGAAATCCCGGCCCCGGCGGATTTCCTTCCCCAGGCCGACGAGCCGGGATTCGTGGTGAAACACGTCAAGCCTGCCGGCCAGTTCCCGGAAGGAAGCGGGCAGCAGAATGGTGTCCCCCTCGTCCGCCTGGGCCGTCTCCCGGCGCAACAGGAAGGCGTGGGAATAGGCGTGCCTCCTCCCATGGGCCTGGGACAGGGGGCGTGCCGCCACCGCCTGGGGAGTGCCCGCCACGATGGCGATGCCGGCCAGCAGACGGCCGCTCTGCTCACGGCGCAGCCACGCCACCAGGCCGAGGCGATAGCCGCCGCTTTCATCCGGGCCGAGGGCAACCAACTGGCGGGGCATGAGCCTGATGCCGGAGCTGCCGGAAGCCAGGCGGAATCCCGACACGCTCTGGTCGATGATGTCCCATTCCTCCTGGTGAGGAGGGGCGGCGTTTTTTTCGATGTGCTTCAATTGGGCCCGCTCGTTCGGCTGGCGGTCGGCCCCGAGGACGAAGTGGTGCATGGCGGAAAAGCCCGCACAGAGGCGCAGGGTGCCTCGCCCGGAGATGCGGGGGTGGCTGCGCCGCTGGGGGGTGTCCAGGGACCAGAGGGCGATCAATTGTTCCAGCAGCCCCTTGCTCTCCTCGATGGTCTCGTCGCACAGCCCGACCCTTTCCGGCGAGATGCCCTGGGCAAGCCCGTCCAGGATGCGTTGCAGGTGCCGGGTGGCCCCGGTCGTGTCGAGCTGCCGGCACGTGCCCGGATTCTCGACCCCCTGCGGAACCCCCAGGGGGGCGTCCTGGCCGAGGTTTACAGCAAAAGCCGAATTTGTGGGGCTGGCCGTGAAGGGGCGCACATCCACCTTGGAGGCGACCGTTTCGGCCCAGCGCCAGATGAGATTGAGCTCCCGGGAGTTTCGGCCGTAGGGGCCGGCCTGTTCGGCCAGCAGGGGGGTGACGAAAGCCGCCTGGCAATGGGTGATCCGGGATTCGTCGAAAAGCCGGTCCTCTACGGAAAGCGTGCCCACCCCCATCCGGCTTGCGGCGGCGAAGAGGGTGTGGTGCCGAAGCCAGAGACCGGGCGAGAGTTCCCGTTTTGCCCGGTAATGCTCGAAAATCAGCATGCCGCTGTAGTAGAGGCTGCGGTGCAGGGCGGTCGCCACCAGGCGCATCAGCCGGGGGTTGGCGGCCAGGCGGGCGGGATCCCAGGGTTTCTTCACTCCGGCGCAGGAGGCGTAGCCGCCCACCATCCTGCGGATCGCCTCGATGCCGCGCTGGAAGTGGGTTTCCCGGTCGGGGTCGAGATGGGGGGCGTCTTCCAGGTAATGGCGGGCCGCCGCCTCCCGCACAAAACATAGCGAACTGCGGATCTGTTCGAGGGTCTCGAACAGGGCGATGCCGTCGGGCGGGCTCTGCACGGTGGCGTCGAAAAGCTGGATGAACTCCTGTTCCGCCCGGGTGGGGTGGGCCAGGGGCAGATGCAGCAGGCGTTCCCGGGCATCGAAGTCGTTATTGGGACGGACGCTCATTTCTCCTTTCGATCCCCGGGAAGCGACGAGGGGTGGGGCGGTCGCCGGTCCTCATGTCTGCGGGGGAAATCCGGATGCCATACTCCGCCTTGCCGGGGCGGGCGTGAATAACCGGAAGCCGGTAGCCGCAGGGTTGCTCCTAAGGTAATAGGCGCGGGGGCAATGACGGATGAGAGGGGTTGGGATTCCCCTATGGGTTCCGGGGGGGGGGGCAGTCGCCGGATGACGTCTCAACGGGGCGCGGCGGGCGTCGCGCCCCCATCGATGCCTCCACAACGCTGGCAGGAATCGTTGATGCCAACGGTCCAGGTCGGAAAATTTCACTATTTAGTCTGGCGTATTTTTTTTCTTTCCTATAGAATGCGCGGCCTTCGACACCTGCCCAGGTGGCGGAATTGGTAGACGCACTAGTTTCAGGTACTAGCGGGTAACTCCGTGGAGGTTCGAGTCCTCTCCTGGGCACCAGATGTACGGCGTTGTAGCAAAGCAGTTTTGCGGCAGTAGCTCAGTTGGTAGAGCGCAACCTTGCCAAGGTTGAGGTCGAGAGTTCGAGACTCTTCTGCCGCTCCAGTTCTTCTTTGGACTGGCGCATACGGACGCGGGGTGGAGCAGTTGGCAGCTCGTCGGGCTCATAACCCGAAGGTCGCAGGTTCAAGTCCTGCCCCCGCAACCAACCTACTTGCGTCCTTAGCTCAGCTGGTTAGAGCGCCACGTTGACATCGTGGAGGTCGGCGGTTCGATTCCGTCAGGACGCACCAACGATGCCCTTCGGCATCGTCCAATCCCATCCCATTCCTGGATCGCAGAACACGGGCAGCGCCCGAAGAGTGTTTTTTCGCCCTTACCCTCATGCCGGGAATCGCAAACGGCATTACGATGCGGTCTCATCAAAACATTCCGGGTGAGGGATAGCATGAACCTCGAGAAAGTTGTCTTCGGCTTTTTCATCGTCCTGGCCGCAACGCTCAATTTCGGCTTCTTCATCGGGGATATCGGCAGGCCCGATTACCACAACGTCTACGAGCTTTTCGCCGCCATCGTGGTGAACATGATCGCCACGGTGCTCAAGTTCGGCGACCGCACACAGATCGGCGCCGTCCATCTTGCCACCAGCCTGGTGGCCGACCTGCAGCTCCTGGCAGCCGCCATCACCTGGGCCATGGCGGTCCATGTCACCGGTGCGGGGATGACCCCCGAAGTGACCGCGAGCGTCGTCTCCCTTTCCGGCGGGGCGTTATTCGCCAATGTCGTTTCGGTAGTCATGCTCATTGCCGAGACGGTGATGCTGCGCCGCTAGGCATGGACAGCATCTTCTTCCTGGTGCTGCGGCGCATGCGGGTGCCGCTCATCGTCCTGATCGTCATCTACGGGGTATCGATCCTGGGGCTGACGCTGGTGCCGGGGATTACCCCGGAAGGGCATCGCGCTCCGCCGCTGAGCTTCTTCCACGCCTTCTATTTCATCAGCTATACCGCGACGACCATCGGTTTCGGCGAGATACCGACCGCCTTTTCGGATGGCCAGCGGCTCTGGGTGGCCATCTGCATCTACCTGACCGTCGTCGGCTGGTCCTACTCCATCCTGACGCTGCTGGCCCTGCTTCAGGACCGCCTGTTCCAGAAGACCCTGATCGCTTCCCGCTTCGCCCGCCGGGTCAGGCGCATGCGCTCCCCGTTCTATCTGGTGTGCGGCTGCGGCGAAACCGGCAGCCTCATCTTCAAGAGCCTGGACCGGCTGGGGCGCAGTTTCGTGGTCATCGAGCGGGACGAGCAACGGGTACAGGAACTGGACCTGGAGGATTTCAAGACCGATGCGCCCACCCTGGCTGCGGACGCCAGCCTGCCGTCCAATCTCCTCAGGGCCGGCCTTGCCCATCCCAGCTGCCTGGGGGTCCTGGCGGTCACCGACAACGAGGAGGCCAATCTCGCCGTCACGGTGGCGGCCAACCTCCTGAATCCCGCCATCCCGGTCATCGCCCGGGCCCGCAGTCCGCTGATCGCCACCAACATGCGGGCCTTCGGGACTAGCCATGTCATCGATCCCTTCGACCGGTTCGCCGAGTATCTGTCCCTGGCCGTTGCCGCCCCCGAGCGCTATCACCTCATCGAAATCCTCACCGGCCTGCCGGGGAGTCCCTTGCCGGAGGAGCACCGCCCTCCCGGCGGCCACTGGATCGTCTGCGGCTACGGGCGTTTTGGAAAAGCCATCGTCCACCACCTGGCGCCGACAGGAATCGACCTGACGGTCATCGATCCGGAGAGCCATGGGCCCGAGGAACTCGTCACGGTGAAGGGGTTGGGAACGGAGTCCGCCACCCTGGTGGCCGCCGGCATCGCCCGGGCTATGGGGATCGTCGCGGGCAGCGACAACGACGTCAATAACCTGGCCATCGCCGTTACCGCCAAGCAGCTCAACGAGGACTTGTTTGTCGTGGTTCGCCAGAACCAGTCGGCCAGCGGTGTCCTGTTCGAGAAATTCGAAGCCGATTTCACCATGGTGCAGAGCCGGATCGTGGCCCAGGAATGCATCGCCATCCTCACCACCCCCCTGCTGGCCGGGTTTCTCGGGCAGGTGCGCAAGGCTGACGAGGCCTGGTGCCGGGATCTTTCCCGGCGGCTGGAATCGGTGTCGGGCGGGGCGGTTCCCCTGGTCTGGGGCATCACCCTCAACCCGACCGAGGGGCTGGCCGTGTATCACCGCCTGCAGCACGGGAAGGAGACCTCCCTCGGCACCCTGCTGCGGGACAATGCCGACCGGCAGAATCGATTGCCGGCCGTTGTCTTGATGGTACGGCGCCAGGCACGGGAGATCGCCTTGCCGGAGGATGACTTCGCCTTGCAGCCGGAGGACCAAATCCTGCTCGCCAGCCGCAGCTTGGCCAGGCGTTCCTTCGAGCTTAACTGCCGGAACGCCAAGGCCTTGCACTACGTCTGCACGGGGCAGGAGCAGCCTTCCGGCTGGCTCTGGCAGCGGCTTTTCCCGGAGCCGTGAGGCACCCGCGAGGAGCGGCTGGCGGGAATTCCTAGGGCCAAGCCCGGGCGCCCCAGATCATGCGCTTGGCGATGAAATGGCGGGCCGGCGGGAAGAGATCCAGGGCCAGGAGGCCGAGGCCCCGGGCCAGCTTGATGGGGCCGAAGTCGGTGGAGAAGGCGCGCACGATGCTGTCGGTGAACAGGGCGCCGCCCTGGCGGTCCGGGCGGCGGGCGCGGGCGTAGCCGGCCAGGGTGGCGTCGGAAATGCCGCCGGCCAGCAGGGCTTCGGCCAGTTGCCAGGCATCCCGCAGGCCGAGATTGAAGCCCTGGCCGGAAACCGGATGCAGGGTCTGGGCGGTGTTGCCGATCCAGACTTCCCGGCCCTTGACCAGCTCCCGGCGCATCCGCAGCGCCAGGGGGTAGCGGGCCCGGGGGCCGGCGGCGGTGAAATCCAGGCGGCCGCCGAACTGGGCCTGGAGGGCGGCGAGGAAGCCGGCGTCGTCCAGGGCCATGATCCGGTCCGCCTTGTCCGGCGGCAGGGTGAACACCACCGAGTAGTCGTCCCCCAGGGGCAGCAGGGCCAGGGGGCCGTCCGCCGTGAAGCGTTCCCAGGCCCGCTTGCCGTGGGCGGGGCGGGGGCGGACCTCGGCGATGACGGCATGCTGATGGTAGTCGCTCACCCGCACCCCGGGCTCGTCGGCCGGAGTGCCCTCGGCATGGACCACGAGGCCAGCCTCCAGGCGCTGCACTTTCCCGTGCCGGCGCAGGGCCACCGAAACATGGTCCGGGCCTGGGATGAGATCGAGGACTTCGGTTTCCTCCAGGATATCCCCGGCGGGAATCCGGCGGGCCAGGGCGGCCGCCAGGTCCCGGTAGCGGACCACGTAGCCCAGGGCGTCGAGGCCGTACTCCTGACGGTCCATGAGGGCGCGGCCGAAACCGCCCCGGTGGGAAATGTGGATGGTCTCGATGGGGGTGGCGGCCTGCCGGGGCCAGGCGCCGAGGCTCTCCAGCAATTGCCGGGCGCCGTGGGAAAGGGCCAGGGCCCGGGGATCGTCCTGGCGGGCTTCGAGGCGGCGGCGGTCCACCAGGAGGGGGGTGCAGGGGCCGTCCGCCAGGGCCTGGGCCAGGGTCATGCCCACCGGGCCGGCGCCGATGATGAGGACGTCTAGCCGGCGCGTTGCCTCAGTCACGGGCCATGACCTCTTCGATCTCGGCCACTGTCCTGGGGGCGGAGGTGTAGACATCGCAGCCGCCCTCGGTCACCAGGGCGTCGTCCTCGATGCGGATGCCGATGCCGGCGAGGGCGGGCGGGATGTCGGCGGCCGGGCGGATGTAAAGGCCCGGCTCGACAGTGACCGTCATGCCGGGGGCGAGGACGGTCCAGTCGTTGCCGATCTTGTAGTCGCCGGCGTCGTGCACGTCCAGGCCGAGCCAGTGGCCGGTACGGTGCATGTAGAAGCGCTTGTAGGCGCCGTCTTCGATGAGGTTGTCTACCTCGCCCTGGAGGAGCTTCAGGTCCACCAGGCCCCGGGTCAGGACGCGGAGCGCCGCCTCGTGGGCCTCCATGAAGTGGCGGCCGGGGGCGATGGCATCGAAGGCCGCCGCCTGGGCGGCCAGGACGATCTCGTACACGTCCTTCTGGGCTGCGCTGAAACGGCCTTTGACCGGGAAGGTGCGGGTAATGTCGGCGGCGTAGCCCGCCACCTCGCAGCCGGCGTCGATCAGGACCAGGGTGTGGTCGGAGAGGATCTTGTCGTTGGCCACGTAGTGCAAGACGCAGGCATTGGCGCCGCCGGCGACGATGGGGGCGTAGGCGTGGCCGTCAGCGCCCCGGCGGCGGAATTCGTAGCTGAGCTCGGCCTCCAGTTCGTACTCGGCGATCCCGGGGGTACAGGCGCGCATGGCCCGGGCATGGCCGGCGCTGGCGATGTCGGCGGCCCGGCGCATGGTGTCGATCTCGTGGGCGTCCTTGGTGAGGCGCATGGCGTCGAGTTCGGCCCGCAGGTCGTGGATCGCCCGGGGCGCCCGCTTGCCGGCCCGGGCCTGGGCCCGCACGGCGTTGAGCGCCGCGGCGATGCGGGCATCCCAGGCGCTGTCGTGGCCGATGGAATGCCAGAGGGCGGGGCGGTCGGCGAGGAGTTCAGGCAGCTTCCGGTCGAACTGGTCGATGGGGTAGGCGGCGTCGAAGCCGAAGGCCTCCTTGGCGGCCTTGGGGCCGTAGCGGAAACCGTCCCAGATTTCCCGTTCCTCGTTCTTGTCCCGGCAGAAGAGGATGGACCGGGGCCGCTTGCCGCCCACCAGCACGAGGACGGCCTCCGGCTCGGGGAAGCCGGTGAGGTACCAGAAGTAGCTGTCGAAGCGGTAGGGGTAGTGGGCGTCCCGGTTGCGGATCGCCTCGGGGGCGGTGGGCACCACGGCGACGCCGTCGCCGATGGCCTGCAGGAGGCGCTTGCGGCGGGCGAGAAGATGGGCGTGGGTCATGACAGTTCCCGATCCAGTTGGGCGAGGCGTTCCGGCGTCCCTACGTCGACCCAGCGGCCGGTATGGCGTTCCCCCGTCAGGGTGCCGGCGGCGATGGCGGCGTCCAGGAGCGGCCGCAGCTTGAGGGCCTGGCCCCGGGGAACGGCGGCGAAGAAGGCGGGGGAGAAGACGCTGATGCCAGAGTAGGTGAAAGTCTCGCCGCCGGCGGCGAAGCGGACCGTTTCGCCGTCGAGGCTGAAGTCGCCGGCGGCGTGGTGGGGCGGGTTGGGGACCATCACCAGGTGGGCGCTGCGGCCGGTGAGGCGGCGGGCCCGGTGGAAATCCCAGTCGCACCAGATATCGCCATTGACCACCAGGAAGGGCTCGTCGCCCAAGAGCGGCAGGGCGTTGGCGATGCCGCCGGCGGTTTCCAGGGCGCCGGGGGGCTCGGGGGAGTAGCGGATGGCGAGGCCCCATCGGGAGCCGTCCCCCAGGGCGGCCTCGACCTTCTCCCCCAGGTGGGCATGGTTGATCACTACGTCGCGGAAGCCGGCGGCGGCCAGGCGTTCCAGGTGCCAGGCGATGAGGGGTTTGCCGCCGGCCATCAGCAGCGGCTTGGGGAGATGGTCGGTGAGGGGGCGCATGCGCTCGCCGCGCCCCGCCGCCAGGATCATCGCCTTCATCAGAAGGTGTAGCCCACGTCCTGGGACTGGCCCTCCAGGGTGTCCAGAAGCGCCAGGAGGGGTTTCAAGGCGTTGTAGCGCCCGGCGGTGCGGCGGGCGTAGTTCAGGAAGCGGGGCAGGTCGGTGATGTAGTTTTCCTTGCCGTCCCGGTACTTGAGGCGGCAGAAGATGCCCAGGACCTTGAGATGGCGCTGCAGGCCCATGAGCTCGTAATCCCGCCAGAACTCGCCGAAATCGGCGCGCACCGGCAGGCCGGCGGCCCGGGCCTTTTCCCAGTAGCGCACCACCCAGTCGATTTCCCGCTCCTCGTCCCAGGAGATGAAGGCATCCCGGAAGAGGGAGACCACATCGTAGGCGATGGGACCATACACGGCGTCCTGGAAGTCGAGGATGCCGGGCACCAGGGTGGCTTCGCTTTCCACCGCCATCAGGTTCCGGGGCATGAAGTCCCGGTGGACGAAGACCTTGGGCTGGGCCAGGGCGGAATCCAGGAGGAAGCGGAAGACGGATTCCAGGGAGTTCTTCTCGCTGTCCGTCAGGGTATGGCCCAGGTGGCGGCCGACGAACCATTCCGGGAAGAGATTCACTTCCCGCCGCAGCAGGGCCTCGTCGTAGGGGGGGAGCACCCCGGGGCGGGAAGCCAGTTGCCAGCGCACCAGGACGTCGAGCACCGGCCGGAAAAGGGAATCCGCCAGGCTGTCGTCGGCCTGGAGGGCGGCCAGGTAGCCCAGGCGCCCCAGGTCGGTGAGGACCAGGAAGCCGTGCTCCAGGTCCTGGTCCAGGATGCGGGGAGCGGCCAGCCCGGCGTCGGCCAGGAGGCCGGCGACCTGGATGAAGGGGCGGCAGTTCTCCTTGTCGGGGGGGGCGTCCATGAGGATGCGGGTGCTTCCGTCCGGCAGGGTGAGGCGGAAATAGCGGCGGAAGCTGGCATCGGCGGAGGCCGGTGCGATGGTCACCGCCTGGCCCGGAAAACGCTGGGCGACCCAGTCGTGAAGAAGTTGATCGCGCGACATGAGGTGGATACGGTAGAGAAGAACGGTTCGATGTAGAATGCCTGGATTCTAACATTCGCCCTGCCTTCGGTTGCGGCGCCAACTTCCCCCTTCCTGCCTCGCTGCCATTTCGCATGCCCGGTTTCCTCCGCCGCCCGCTCGCCCTGTTGATCTATTGCGCTTTCGCCGGGGGGCAGGCCGCCCTGGCATCGGTGTCCGCCACCCAGCCGACGGCGGATGGCGAGGGCAGCACCTGGTTGCCGGAAGGCTCCGGGGCTTCCTCCTTCCTCACCCTGGCCGCCGACGACCAGCCCTTGCCCCTGCGTCTCGAGCGCCGCTTCGACGCCCATGCCGCCAAGCCGCCCGGCGACGAATACCCCACCGTGCCCGGGCTGCCGGTGCCGGCGGCCGCCCCGCGGCGCAAGGAGTCCCTGCCGGTGTTCGTCATCGCCGACCGGTTCGCGGGGCGCACCGAAGTGGTGTCCGAGGCCGAGGGTAACGTCGAATTGCGCAAGATCGGTTCCGTCCTGTTCACCGACAAGCTCAGCTACTGGCCCCTGGAGGACGAGGTCGAGGCCCTGGGCCATGTCCGCCTGCTCCAGGGGGAGGATGAGATGCGGGGGCCCCACCTGCGGATGAAGCTGTCCGAACAGGTCGGGTTCTTCGATGAGGCGGAATTCAAGTTCAGGAAGGAAGTCACCAGCCGCTTCTACCGGCCGGTGCTGGCCGCGACGACGACGGTAGGCGCCACCGCCTCCACCGGCAGCGCCCCTCTCATGATCAGCGTCCCGGCCAGCTACGGGCTGCCGACCACCGTCCCGCTCCGGCGCACGACGGAAGGCTATGGCTATGCCGATCGTATCAATTTCGAAGGGGAAAACCAGGTTCGCCTGACCGGCGCTACCTATTCCACCTGCAAGGCGGATGACCCCGACTGGTATATCCGCGCCCGGGAACTCAAGCTCGATTACGATCACGAGGCGGGGAAGGCCAAGGATGCCTCCCTGGTGTTCAAGGATGTGCCCATCTTCTATACGCCGGTGGGCTCGTTCTCCCTCAACCACCGCCGCCAGTCGGGGTTCCTGGCGGCCAATTTCGCCGCCTCCAGCAAGAACGGCGTCGACCTCACCGTTCCCTATTACTGGAATCTCGCCCCCAACTACGACCTCACCCTCTTCCCCCGGGAAATGAGCAAGCGCGGTTTCCAGCTGGGGACCGAGGCGCGCTATGCCGACTACAACTACACCGGTACCACCCGGCTGGAGTACCTGCCCAACGACAGCATCCTGGACCGCTCGCGGTACGCCTACGGCGTGGTCCACACCCACAACCTGGGCCAGGGGCTGACCGCCAGCATCAACTGGAACGGGGTGTCCGACGACCGCTACTGGCAGGATTTCTCGTCCCGGCTCCTGCAGACCTCCCTGACCCAACTGCCCCGCCAGGTGGCCCTCAATTACGCCCCCGGCAGCTGGTGGGCGGCCAATCTCCAGGCGCTGCGCTACCAGACCCTGCAGATCGATCCCCGGAACCCGGTGGCGCGGCCCTATTTCATCGAGCCCCAGTTCAATTTCTCGGGCCGGCTGCCGGACATCCACAAGACCGACTTCAGCGTCTTCGGGCAGTTTTCCAAGTTCACCCACCCGACCCAGGTGGAAGGCTCTCGGGCCCTCTTCTATCCGCAGCTGACCCTGCCCATCGTCCGGCCCGCCTTTACCATCCTGCCCAAGGTGGGGCTGCACATGACCCAGTACGGCCTCGACCGCCAGACGGCGGGGAGCCCGAGCAGCATCGGCCGGGTGCTGCCGACCTTCACCCTGGATTCCACCCTCTTCTTCGAGCGGGACACCCGGTGGTTCGGCAGCGGCGACTACGTCCAGACCCTGGAGCCGCGCCTCTACTACGTCTACATCCCCTACCGCCGGCAGGACCAGATTCCCGTCTTCGACACCGCCATCGCCGACTTCAACTTCGCCCAGATCTTCACCGAGAATCGCTTCCTGGGCTTCGACCGCATCAACGACGCCAACCAGCTGACGGCGGCCGTCACCAGCCGCTACCTCGACGCCACCAGCGGCACCGAGCGCTTCAAGGCCATGGTGGGCCAGCGTTACTATTTCAGTCAGCAGCGGGTTACCTTCCCCGGCGAAACGGCCCGGGTCGATGACTTCTCCAACTTCCTCGCCGCCTTCAACGGCCTCATCCTGCCCAAGACCTATGTGGATGCGGCCTGGGAATACAACTATCGCAAGAGCCAGAACGAGCGCTATGCGGTTGGCGGCCGCTATCAGCCCGACCTGGCCAAGGTCCTGTCCGCCAGCTATCGCTACACCCGGGACGCCCTGGGCGTTGGCCAGGTGGAACAGGTGGACGTGGCCGGGCAGTGGCCCCTGGTCAATCGCTGGTACGGGGTCGGGCGTTACAATTACTCCATTCGCGACAAGCGCCTGCTGGAATCCATCGCCGGGCTGGAGTACAACGCTGGCTGCTGGGCGGCGCGCTTCGTCGTGCAGCGCCTCGAAGCCCTGGGCGGCAATGCCTCCAACACCACCTTGTTCTTCCAGCTCGAGCTCAATGACTTCACCAGCGTCGGTTCGAGCCCCCTCCAACTCCTGCGCCGTACCATTCCCGGCTATGGCAAAGTGAACGAAATGCCGACCTCCGGCAGCCTTCTGACCACTCAGTGATGCCCATGATCCACTTCTTCCGCCGCTTCGCTCCCGTCCTGTTCCTGCTGTCCGGCCTGGCCTGCGCCCAGGCGGCGACTTCCCCCGAGGAGCCGCTGGAGGCGGACCGTATCGTCGCCGTGGTGGGCGACGAAGTCATCACCTACCACGAGTTGCGGACCCGGCTGGCCAGCGTCCTCCAGCAGCTCCAGAAGCAGGGCACGCCCCTGCCGCCCCAGGATGTGCTCGAGAGCCAGATGCTCGAACGCCTGATCATGGACCGCATCCAGCTGCAATTCGCCCGGGAAACCGGCCTCAAGGTGGATGACATGCAGCTCGACCAGGCCCTGGGCCGGATCGCCGCCGGCAACAAGATGACCTTGCAGCAGTTCCGCGAGGCCCTGGAAAAGGATGGCGTCCCCTTCGCCAAGTTCAGGGAAGACATCCGTGAGGAAATCATCGTCGCCCGCCTGCGGGAGCGGGAGGTGGAGAGCAAGCTGGTGATTTCCGAAGGGGAAGTGGACAACTACCTGAGCGGGCAGAACGCCGCCGGCGGCCCCGTGGAAGAGTATGAGCTGGCCCACATTCTCCTGCGGGCGCCGGAATCGGCCAGCCCGGAGCAGCTGCAGAAACTCCGGGCCCGGGCCGAGCAGGCTTTGAAGCGGGCCCGCCAGGGGGACAACTTCGCCCAACTGACCGCGGCTTTCTCCGATGCGCCGGACGCCCTGCAGGGCGGCGACCTGGGCTGGCGGCCGGTGGACCGCCTGCCGGGCCTCTATGCCGAGGCCGCCGCCAAGCTGCAGCCGGGGGAAGTGAGCGACATCCTGCGCTCCCCGGCCGGCTTCCACCTCCTCAAGCTCGTCGCCAAGCGCGGCGGTGCCGCCCTGCCGCCGGTGCAGCAGACCCACGCCCGCCACATCCTCATCCGCATCAACGAGGTGGTGTCCGAGGCCGAGGCCAAGCGCAAGCTGGAAAACCTGCGGGATCGCCTGGCCCACGGCGCCGATTTTGCCGAGCTCGCCCGCCTCTACTCCCAGGACGGGTCGGCCGCCAAGGGCGGTGACCTGGGCTGGCTCAGTCCCGGCGATACCGTGCCCGAATTCGAGCGCGCCATGGATGCCCTCAAGGACAAGGAACTGAGCCCGGTGGTCCAGTCCCCCTTCGGCATGCACCTGATCCAGGTGGTGGAGCGCCGCCAGCGCGACATGTCCGAGGAGCGCCAGCGCCTCAACGCCAAGCAGGCCCTGCGCGAGCGCAAGCTGGAAGATGCCTATCAGGATTGGCTGCGCCAGATGCGGGACCGGTCCTACGTGGAAAACCGCCTGGAAGAGAAGTGATGGTCCAGCCGGTCATCGCGGTCACCAGCGGAGAACCCGCCGGCATCGGGCCGGAAATCTGCCTACGCCTCCTGGAACGCTCCTTCGCCGCCCAGCCGGTCGTCCTCTGTGACCGCTCCCTGCTGGCGGAGCGGGCGGCCACCCTCGGCTTGACGGTCCCGCTGCGGGACTACCGGCCCGGCCAGGCGCCGGCTGCCGGGGTCCTGGACGTGCTGCATATTCCCCTGGCCGCCCCCAGCCGGGCCGGCCAGCTCGACCCGGCCAACGGCGCCTATGTCCTGGCCCTCCTGGACCGGGCCCTGGCCGGCTGCCAGTCCGGCGAATTCGCCGCCATGGCGACGGCGCCGGTGCATAAGGGGGTCATCAACCAGGCCGGGGTGCCGTTCACCGGCCATACCGAATACCTGGCCGAAAAGACCGGCACGCCCCTGGTGGTCATGATGCTGGCGGGGGAAACCGGGCGGGGCCCCCTGCGGGTTGCCCTGGCCACCACCCACCTGCCACTGAAGGACGTCCCGGCCGCCATTACCCCGGCGGTGCTGGAGCAAACCCTGCGCATCCTCCATGCCGACCTGAACAAGAAATACGGCATCGCCGCCCCGGCTATCCTGGTGGCCGGCCTGAATCCCCACGCCGGGGAAGGGGGCTACCTGGGGCGGGAGGAAATCGAGGTCATCGCGCCGGTGCTGGAAAAGCTGCGGGGCGAGGGCATGAACCTCATCGGCCCGCTGCCCGCCGACACGATGTTCACCCCGCCGATCCTCGCCCGGGGCGACGCGGTCCTGGCCATGTACCACGACCAGGGGCTGACGGCTCTCAAGTACGCCACCTTCGGCCAGGGCATCAACGTCACCCTGGGGCTGCCCATCATCCGCACCTCGGTGGATCACGGCACCGCCCAGGAGCTGGCGGGCACCGGCCGGGCCGACCCAGGGAGCCTGTTCGAGGCGGTGGACCAGGCGGCCATGATGGCGGGGCGGCAATGAAGCAGCATGTCGCCCGCAAACGCTTCGGCCAGAATTTCCTGGTCGACCAAGGCATCATCTCGGCCATCGTCTCGGCCATTGATCCGCGCCCAGGCGAAACCGTGGTGGAAATCGGCCCCGGCCTCGGCGCCTTGACCGAGCCCCTGATGCAGCGGGTCGATCGCCTGCATGTGGTGGAAATCGACCGGGACCTCATCGCCCGGCTGAAGAAGCGCCATGCCCCGGAGCGCCTCGCCATCCACGAGGGGGATGCCCTGGCCTTCGATTTCTCGGCCATCGGCAGCGACCTGCGCCTGGTGGGCAACCTGCCCTACAACATCTCGACCCCGCTCCTTTTCCATCTGGCCGCCTTCGCCGACCGGGTGCGGGACATGCACTTCATGCTCCAGAAGGAAGTGGTGGAGCGCATGGTGGCGACCCCGGGGGATTCGGAGTGCGGCCGCCTGTCGGTGATGCTGCAGTACCGCTTCCACCTCGAATGGCTCCTGGACGTGCCGCCGGAGAGCTTCGATCCGGCCCCCAAGGTGCAGTCGGCGGTGGTGCGGCTGATCCCGAAGGCAGCGGCCGAATTGACGGCGAAGGATGAGGGAAAATTGGCCCGGGTCGTGACGGCGGCCTTCTCCCAGCGCCGCAAGATGCTGCGCAACACCCTGAAGGGCATCCTGGACGATGCCGGCTTCGCCGCCCTGGGCATCGCGCCCACGGCCCGGGCCGAGGACCTGGCGGTGGAGGACTACGTCCGCATCGCCAACGCCCTGTCCTCCTCCTGACCGTCCGGCGGTATTCCGCCGGCAGGGGAAAAGGCTTTATACGGAATCCAGAAGGTAGCCTGGGGCGCGGTGGGCGGAGCATTCGCTCCACCGGGCTGCGGAACTCGCCCCCTGCGGGGGCTCAGACAGTCCTCGCCCGGTTCCTCGAACGCCCCGTCCGCCGGTTACTTGTTGGAAGCCGTATTACTGGATCGCCAGGGCCGAATGGGCGTGCTGGCGCAGGACGTACTTCTGGATCTTGCCGGTGGAGGTCTTGGGCAGGGGGCCGAATATCACCTCCTTGGGGACCTTGAAGCGGGCCAGGTGGCCGCGGCAGTGCTCGATGATGCCATCCCGGGTGCAGCCGGCGCCGTCCTTCAGTTCGATGAAGGCCACCGGCACCTCGCCCCACTTCTCGTCCGGCTTGGCGACGACGGCGGCGGCGATCACCGCCGGATGGCGGTAGAGCACGTCCTCCACTTCCAGGGACGAGATGTTCTCGCCGCCGGAGATGATGATGTCCTTGGAGCGGTCCTTGATCTTGACGTAGCCGTCGCTATGGACCACCGCCAGGTCCCCGGTGTGGAACCATCCGCCGGCGAAGGCCTCCTCGGTGGCCTTGGGATTCTTCAGGTAGCCCTTCATGACCAGGTTGCCCCGGAACATGATTTCACCCATGGTCTCGCCGTCCCAGGGCACCGGCTCCATGGACACCGGGTCGAGGACGGCGATCGCCTCCTGCATGTGGTAGCGCACCCCCTGGCGGCCGTTGCGGGCGGCCCGCAGGTCGATGGGCAGCGTGCCCCATTCCTCGTGCTTGGCGCACACCGAGGCCGGGCCGTAGGTCTCGGTCAGGCCATAGACGTGGGTGATGTCGAAGCCCATCTTCTCGGCTCCCTCGATGATCGCGGCCGGGGGAGCGGCGCCGGCGATGAGGCCGCTGACCGGGTGCTCGATCCCGGCCTTGAGGTGGTCCGGGGCGTTGATCAGCATGCCATAGACGATGGGTGCCCCGCACATGTGGGTGACCTGGTGCTCCTTGATGAGGCCGAAGATCAGGGCCGGATCGACCTTGCGCAGGCAGACGCTGGTGCCGGCGTTGGCCGCCAGGGTCCAGGGGAAGCACCAGCCGTTGCAGTGGAACATCGGCAGGGTCCACAGATAGACCGAGTGGGGAGGCATGCCCCAGGAAATGATGTTGGAGGCGGAGTTGAGGTAGGCGCCGCGATGGTGGTAGACGACCCCCTTCGGGTTGCCGGTGGTGCCGGAGGTGTAGTTCAGGGTGATGGCATCCCACTCGTTCTCCGGCAGCGCCCAGGGGAATTCGGGGTCGCCGGCGTCCAGGAAGGACTCGTAGTCCGTTTCGCCGAGCCGTTCGCCGCCGGCGAATTCCGGGTCGAGAATGTCGAGGACCAGCGGCTTCGGCCCTGCCAGCAAGGCCAGCGCCTGCTTGATGACGCCCGAGAACTCCGGATCGACGATCAGCACCTTGGCCTCTCCGTGGCCGAGCATGAAGGCGATGGCCTCGGCATCGAGGCGGGTATTCAAGGTGTTGAGGACGGCGCCGCACATCGGTACCCCGAAGTGGCATTCGAACATCGGTGCCGTATTGGGAAGCATCACGGCGACGGTATCGCCCTTGCCGATGCCGCGGCCCGCCAGGGCCGAAGCCAGCTGCCGGCAGCGATCGTAGGTCTCCTTCCAGGTGAATTGGCGCTCCCCCTGGATGACGGAAATCCGCTTGGGATAGACGAAGGCCGAGCGCTCCAGAAAACTCAATGGCGAAAGCGGAACGTAGTTTGCCGGATTCTGATCCAGTCCAACCGTATACGGGTTTGCTGCCATGAATACCTCCTTGCGTTTTTTTGAGGGGGACCGCGTTTGCTGGAAGACTCTTATCTGTACGAGGCCAATCCTGCTCCCGCTCTTGGCGTTGTTGCACATTTCATAATTTCCGCAGCATACAGGGAGCACCATGCTCTCGGCAATGGGAGGAGGTGGCTGGGCTCGGTCAGGGCAAACTGAAGATATTCCGTAATTTCGCCGGTCCTCTCCGGAGTGGCGGCGACCGACGAAAAAAAGCCCGCCTGAAGCGGGCTTGGCATGGGGGGAAGGACGATCAGTCCTTCTTGCCGCAGGTGCTGATGCCGAGCAGCGGATAGGCTGGGCACCAGCCCATGACGCCGGTGAGCAGGGGCACGATGCCGATGTAGCCCCACACCGGCAGGACGCCGGCTGCGGTGGCGCCGATGAGGCCGAGGCCGGCGACGATGCGCAGGACTTTGTCGATACCGCCAACGTTTGCTGCCATTTGGTTTTCCTCCGTCAAGATTATGGGTACGGAGGCTAATTTAGTCCCGGCGCGGGAAGGCGTCTGTAACCTGGGTCACACAGCCGCGACGGTCTTCAGCCCCGCCCGGTCGAGCAGGGTCACCTGCTCCCGGCCCAACGCCACCAGCCCCTGGGCGGCGAAGCCCTTGAGGAGCCGGCTGACGATTTCCCGCACGCTGCCCAGTTCCTCCGCCAGCTGCTGGTGGGTAACGTTGAGCACGTCCCCGGGGCGGGCGAGGAGCAGCTTGGCCAGGCGCTGGTCGAGGCGGGCGAAGGCCACTTCTTCCACCAGCTCCATCAACTCGGCGATGCGGTCGGAAAAGAGATGGAAGACGAAGTCCCGGAAGGCGGCGTGCTCGGCCACCAGCTGGGCGAAGAGGGGCGCCGGCAGGATCAGCAGGGTAAGCGGGGTTTCCGCCACCCCCCGGGCCGAGTAGGGCGTCCGGCCCAGGAGGCAGCTGGAGGTGATGATGCAGGAGCCGCCGGGCTCCACCCGGTAGAGGAGCATTTCCCGCCCTGACGGCGTGCCCTTGACTACCTTGATGCTGCCGGAGAGCAGTAGCGGAAAACCCTCGCAGGCCTGGCCCTCGGCAAAGAGCTGGGCGCCGGCGGGCACCTCCAGGACGGCCCCGGGCTGCAGGGCGGCGTCCAGGAGCCGGGGCGGCAGCCCGGCCAGGACCGGGTAGAGGGCGAGGAGGGCGGTGCGATCCGGGATCATGGGATGTCGGCGTAGACCGGCGCGTGGTCCGAGGGCCGTTCGAGCTTGCGCGGCGCCCGGTCGATGGCGGCAGCGCTGCAGCGCCCGGCCAGGGGCTCCGACAGGAGGATGTGGTCGATCCGCAGGCCCCTGTTCTTCTGGAAGCCCAGCATGCGGTAATCCCACCAGGAAAAGCTCTTCTCCGGCTGCTCGAAGAGGCGGAAGCTGTCCTTCAGCCCCAGTCCCAGGAGACGCCGGAAGGCGGCGCGCTCGGGCTCGGAGCACAGCACCTGCCCGGCCCAGGCCTTGGGGTCGTGGACGTCGCAGTCCTCCGGGGCGATGTTGTAGTCGCCGCACAGGGCCAGCTCGGGATGGACGGCCAGCTCCTCCTTGAGCCAGGTGGCCAGCCCGGAGAGCCAGTCCAGCTTGTAGGCGTACTTGTCGCTTCCCACCGCCTGGCCGTTGGGCATGTAGGCGCAGACCACCCGCACCCCGTCCACGGTGCCGGCGATGAGGCGCTTCTGCTCGTCCGGGAAATGGGGATTGCCGCAGACCACGTCGGCAATCGGGTGCTTCGCCAGGATGGCGACCCCGTTGTAGGTCTTCTGCCCGCAGTAGGCCACCTGGTAGCCGGCGGCCTCGATCTCCGCCCGGGGAAAATTATGGTCCTCGAGCTTGGTCTCCTGCAGGCAGACCACGTCGGGCTGCTTCTCCGCCAGCCAGTCGAGGAGGTGGGGGAGCCGTACCTTGAGGGAATTGACGTTCCAGGCCGCCAGCCGCATTGGCCTCCTCACTTGGCCAGGCCGCCGGTGGGCGTGCTGCCGGCGGGGGCCTTGGCCGGATAGCCGGCCAGGTCCAGGAGGTTGTTGTAGGCATCGGCCTGGAAGCCCTTCACCGACTGCTGGCCCACCTTGAGGGCGGGGACGAAGAGATCGCCCACCAGCTTCTTCAGCTCCTCCGCCTCTTCCGGCTTCTGCACCATCCTTTCCTGGAAAGGCACGCCGCGGCCGTTCAGCAGGTCGCGGGCCTGCTTGCACTGGGTGGTGCAGTCCGGGGTGGTGTACAGGGTTACCGGGAAATTCTCGGCGGCGCGCTTGACCGCGTAGGACTGGGTGCCGCCGGTGGATTCAGCTTCCTTCCGGATGACCCCCTTGGCGGTGGCCGGGGGCGGCGTGTCGGAAATGACGACGCGGCCGGTGGCCGGGTCAACCCAGCGGTAGGTTTGGGCCCAAGCGGCGGCGCTGGCCAGGGCAAGGGCCAGGATGGCAAGGTGGCGCATGACGGTACTCCTGTGGCCGATCAGGCCGCAATCATACCGCTGTGGCGCAGCAAGGCGTCGACACTCGGCTCCCGGCCCCGGAAGGCCTTGAAGGATTCGATGGCCGGCCGCGAGCCGCCCACCGCCAGGATCTCGTCCAGGAAGCGCTTGCCGGTGACCGGGTCGAAGGGATTGCCGGCCTCCTCGAAGGCGGCATAGGCATCGGCGGACAGCACCTCGGCCCACTTGTAGCTGAAGTAGCCTGCCGCATAGCCGCCGGCGAAGATGTGGGAGAAGCTGTTGGGGAAGCGGTGCCACTCCGGCGGGAACAGCACCGCCACTTCCCGGCGCACTTCCTGCAGGAGATCCATGACGCTCTTCCGGCCCTTGGGGTCGAAGGCGCTGTGGAGGAGCAGGTCGAAGAGGCTGAATTCCAGCTGGCGCACGGTCTGCATGCCGCTCTGGAAATTCCTGGCCGCCAGCATCTTGTCGTAGAGGGGCCGGGGCAGGGGCTTGCCGGTGTCCACATGGGAGGTCATGTCCTGCAGCACCGCCCATTCCCAGCAGTAGTTCTCCATGAACTGGGAGGGCAGCTCCACCGCGTCCCATTCGACGCCGTGGATGCCGGAGACCCCCTGTTCCTCCACCCGGGTCAGCAGGTGGTGGAGGCCGTGGCCGGTCTCGTGGAAGAGGGTCTGGACTTCGTCATGGGTGAAGGTGGCGGGCTTGTCCCCGACCGGCCGGGAGAAATTGCAGTTGAGATAAGCCACCGGCGTCTGGATGCCGGCAGGCAGCCGGCGGCGGGTGACGGCCTCGTCCATCCAGGCGCCACCCCGCTTGGTCTCCCGGGCGTAGAGGTCCATGTAGAACTGGCCTACCAAGGCGCCCTCGGAGGATTCCAGCCGGTAGAAACGGACGTCCTCATGCCAGGCCGGGGCGGTATCGGGCTTCACCGTGACGTTGAAGAGGTTCTCGATGACCCGGAAGAGCCCCGCCAGGACGACGGGCTCGGTGAAATACTGCTTCACCTCCTGCTCGGAGAAGGCGTAGCGGGCCTGGAGCAGCTTTTCGGAGGCGTAGGCGGCGTCCCAGGGCTCCAGGGGCTCGATGCCCAGCTCCTTCTTGGCGAAGTCCCGCAGCTCGGCGATGTCGCGCTCGGCGAAGGGCTTGGCCTTGGCCGCCAGTTCCCGCAGGAAGGCCAGGGCCTGGGCTGGGGACTCGGCCATCTTGGGCACCAGGGAGAGTTCGGCGAAATTGCCGTAGCCCAGCATCTGCGCCTCTTCCGCCCGCAGTTCGAGGATGCGGGTCATGAGGGGGGTGTTGTCCCATTCCGGCTTGCTGGCGCCGTCGTGGAATTCCGCCGCCCGGGTGGCGTAGGCCCGGTAGAGGCGGGCCCGCAGGTCCCGGTTGTCGGCGTACTGCATGACCGGGCCGTAGGAAGGCGCATGGAGGGTGAAGCGCCAGCCCGGGGTGCCGGCCTTTTCGGCGGCGGCCCGGGCGGTGGCCTTGGCGTCCTCCGGCAGCCCCGCCAGCAGGGCTTCGTCGGTAACGGTTTCGGCAAAGGCGTTGGTGGCGTCCAGGAGGTTTTCGGAGAACTTGGCGGCGAGGCCGGCCAGCTCCTCCTGGATGGCCTGGAAGCGGGGCTTCCGGTCTTCCGGCAGTTCGGCGCCGGAAAGGCGGAAATCCCGCACTTCGTTGTCGATGATCTTCTTCTGGGCCGGGTCGAGCTTTTCGTACTCGGCGCCGCTGCGGATGGCCTTGTACTTCTGGAAGAGCTTCAGGTTCTGGCCCAGTTCGCTGTAGAAGCGGGTCACTTCCGGCAGCATCTCGTTGTAGGCCTCCCGCCAGGGCGGGATGTCGTTGACCGAATGGAGGTGCCCGACGATGCCCCAGGCCCGGGACAGATTCTCGATGCCGTCGGAGAGGGGGTGGGCGAAATCGGTCCAGGTGGCGGGGATGGCAGCGGCCGTAAGCCTTTCCACCAGCTGGCGGCTCTGGGCCAGCAGCTCTTCGATGGCGGGTTTGACGTGGCCCGGCTCGATGGCGTCGAAGCGGGGCAGTCCGGAGAAATCGAGCAGGGGGTTGGCAGTGGTCATGGCTTTGTTGTTGTGGGATCGGGGAGACGGCCGGAAGGATGAAACCTTCCGGCGTCGGACAACCGCTAGGACAATCCCCCCCCGCATCGGGTTCGCAGGGGGGCGAACCGGGGGCCTTACAGGGTCCGGCCGGTGAGGCGCTCGTAGGCTTCCAGGTACTTGGCGCTGGTCTTGGCGATGACGTCGGCCGGCAGGCTGGGGCCGGGGGCCTTCTTGTTCCAGTCCAGGGTTTCCAGGTAGTCCCGCACGAACTGCTTGTCGTAGGAGGGCGGGTTGCTGCCTTCCTGCCAGTCGCTGGCGGGCCAGAAGCGGGAGGAATCGGGGGTCAGGGCCTCGTCGATGAGGTGCAGGGTGCCCTGGGCGTCGATGCCGAACTCGAACTTGGTGTCGGCGATGATGATGCCCCGGCCACGGGCATAGGCAGCGGCCTCTTCATAGAGGGCGATGGCGGCGGTGCGGGCCTCGGCGGCGATCTCGGCGCCGTTCTTGCCGGTGCCGGCCAGCTGCTCGGCCAGGGCGGCGGCGCAGTCGGCCTGGGCCTTGGCGAAGGAGATGTTCTCATCGTGGTCGCCGACCTCGGCCTTGGTGGCCGGGGTGAAGATGGGGGTCGGCAGCTTGGCGGCGAGCTTGAGGCCGGCGGGCAGGGGGATGCCGCAGATGGCGCCGGTGGCCTGGTAGTCCTTCCAGCCGGAGCCGATGACGTAGCCGCGCACCACCGCTTCGATGGGCAGAGGCTTCAGGCGCTTGACCACCACCGCGCGGCCCTTCACCTGGTCCCGCTCTTCCGGGGCCACCACGCTTTCCGGATCGACGCCGGTGAGCTGGTTGGGGACGATGTGGGCGAGCTTGCCGAACCAGAAGTCCGCCACCGCGGTCAGGACTTCGCCCTTCTTCGGGATGGGATCGGGGAGGATGACATCGAAGGCGGAAAGGCGGTCGGTGGTGACGATGAGGAGCTTGTCGGCATCGACGGCGTAGATGTCGCGCACCTTGCCGCGGGAAAGGAGGGGCAGGCTGGCGATGGAGGACTGGAAGAGGGGAGCGGTCACGGCAGGGATTCCGGAGGCAAAGGCGTGATTATAAATTAATGGGCCTCGCCCGCCTCGGCCGCGAGCTTTTTCCGCATGCGGTGGGTGCCCCAGGCGACGAAGCTGGCGATGATGGGGATGGCGGCGGCGGTGACCATGTCCGGCGAGAAATGGTGCAGATCCTTGGTGCCCTTGGCCAGGTACTGGACCAGTTGCGAGCCGTAGTAGGTGAGCACCACCACCGACAGGCCTTCCACCGTCTCCTGCAGCCGCAGCTGCAGCTTGGCCCGGCGGTTCATCTGATGCAGCACTTCCTGGTTCTGGCGCTCCAGTTCGATGTCCACCCGGGTGCGCAGGAGCTGGCTGGTACGGGCGATGCGGGCCGACAGGTCCTCCTGGCGGTGGGCAATGGTGGCGCAGGTGTTCAGCGCCGGAGCGAGGCGCCGTTCCATGAAGCCCCTGATGGTGGGCAGGCCGGCAATGTGGCTTTCCTTGAGTTCTCCCATGCGCTGCTGGACCAGCCGGTAGTAGGCGGCGGCAGCCCCGAAGCGGTAGTTGGTGCTGGCCACGGAGTGTTCCACTTCGGCCGCCAGGCGGGTGAGGTCGCCCAGGACCGCCCGCTCGTCGTCCGGCGAGGCTGCCGAGGCCATGCGGTCGATCAGCACCGCCAGCTCTTCCTCCGCCCGCTTGAGGAGCTTGCCCACCGCCTTGGCCACCGGGAAAGCCAGGAGGGCCATGATGCGGTAGGTCTCGAATTCCATGAGGCGCTGCACCGTGCGGCCGGCCCGCAGGCGATCCAGGTTCTCATTGACCACGATGTAGCGGGAAAAGCCGTCGCGGATGCGGAAATCGGTAAAGACCCAGGCGGCGCCGCCGGCGATGCGGGAAGCCACCACCACTTCGCCGGCGGCGGAGAGGGATGCCAGCTGGTCCTGTGGATTGGTGGTCGAAGCCGACAGCAGCTCCAGGTGGGTGGCAGCGATGAGCTGGCCGGGAATGGCCCGCACCCAATCGGCGGGGGCCGCGTCCAGGGCCTGTCCGCCGCCGCCCGCAGGCTGCGAGGGGGAGCGGAAAAAGGCGTAGGTGGAAAATTCTCCGTGGCGCTCCCATTTCAGCCGGAAGCCGTCGCCGTCGATGATGAGGTGGGCGGCCTCGGCATTCGGCTCCACCGGCCGGCCCAGGCGCTCGTAGAGCAGCCCGAGGTGGGCGCGTTCCGCCTCGGGGCGGGTGCCGTCATGGAGGAAAGCCAGGAGGCTGACCAGGGTCGGCGCCTCCAGGGGGACCGGCGGACGGGCGTGGATCTCGTCGTTGAGGCGTTGGCGGAGGGGGTGCTGGCTGAAATTCACGGGCATGGGTCTCTATCGAACCGGGATTATACGGTTTGTCCGGTTCCCCCTATGCCAGCCAGGCCAGCCCGGTCAGGAGCCAGCGGACAACGCCGGCAAGGGCCAGGGCGACGCCGACCGACAGGGCCACCGAGAATAGCGCCTCCCGCCGGCCCAGGAGCTTCAGCATGACCGCGAAGGTGGACAGGCAGGGCACGTAGAAGGTGAGGAAGACCAGGAAGGTGGCGATCTGGACCCGGTCCAGCAGGGGCACGATCTCCGGCGTGCCGAGGGCCTGGTAGACCATGACCAGGGAGAGCTCCTTGCGCAGCACCCCGAACAGGATGGGCACCCCGAGAGCCTCCGGCAGCCCCAGCCACCAGTGGGTGATGGGCACCAGCAGGCGGTTGACGAAGTCGTCGGCGCCGAAGTGGGAGAGCAGGGCCAGGACGACACTGCCGATGACCAGGAGGGGGGTGACGATGGTCAGGATGTCGCTGGTCCGCTCCCAGGTGGTGGCGAGGAGGGGTTTCCAGCGGGGCAGGGAGTAGGGCGGGATGTCCTGGATCAGGCCGGGACCGGCGCCGGGGTAGCGGTGGGCGAGGAGACGGCCGGCCACGGCGACGACCACCAGGGGCAGCATGAACAGCCCGAAGACCCCCAGTCCCCCCAGGTACTTGCCGCCCAGGGCGAGGACGATGGCGGAACGGGCCGAGCAGGGGACGAAGGTGATGAGGAAGGAGGCGACGATGCGCTCGCGGCCGCTGGCCGTCGCGGCGGTGGCCGAGATGGCGGGGACGTTGCAGCCCAGGCCCAGGAGGAAGGGGACGGCGACGCCGCCATGGAGGCCGATATGGTGGAAACCCCGGTCCACCACGAAGGCTACCCGGTGCATGATGCCGGATTCCTCCAGGGCCACCAGCAGCATGACCAGGGGCAGCATGTAGGGGACGACGATGCCCACCAGTCCCACCAGGCCGTCGGCCACCGCCCGGCCGATGACGCCGGCGGTGGAGGTGGGCTCCCATTGGCCGATCCAGGCGGCGAGGGGGGCGGCGGAGAGGCCGTCGAGGTAGCTGCTGACTTCGAAGACGACGAAGAGCACCAGGGCGAAGACCGCCAGGCTGCCGAAGAGGCCCCAGCGGGGATGGAGGAAGAGGTCGTCGAGCCAGAGCTTCCAGCGCTCCTTGTCGTCGCCGTCCCCCAGGCGGGTGACGGTTTCGAACAGCAGGGCCGCCCGGTGGTGGCGGTCGGCGTGGAGCTCGTCGGCCAGGGGGCGGGGCAGCTCACGGGAAGCCTCGGCCCGGGCCTCGTCGATCCTGGCGAGGGTGGAGGGAAAATGGGCGGCCATTTCCTGCCGGAAGTAGTCGCTGTCGGCGGCGAGCTGAAGGAGCAGCAGGGAGCGGGGCACCCGGAAGGCGCTCTCGATGGCCGGGTTCGCCAGGACCCCGTTCAGGGCCCGCAGGCTGGCGGCGATGTGGGGGCTGGGGGGCTGGGGCAGGGGGCAGCTCTTGTCGTGGGCCGCCTGGATGGCGGCGGCGAAGAGGGCGGCGATGCCCTTGCCCATGTGGGCTACGGTGGGCACCACCGGCACCCCCAGCTGTTTCCCCAGGGTGCGGACGTTCACGTAGAGACCCTTGGCCCGGGCCTCGTCGACGCGGTTCAGGGCGATCACCAGGGGGCGGCCGAGGAGGGCCAGTTCCTGGGAAAGCTCCAGGTCCCTTTCCAGGGTCGTGGCATCCACCACCTGGATCAGCACGTCCGGCGGGGCGAATTTCACCGCCGGCTGCTCCCCTTCATGGTTGGCCACCGCCGGCCAGCGGTCGCCCCAGAGCAGGTATTTCAGGACTGCCTGGGGGCCGGGCAACCTGTCGTGGAGGGACTCCAGGGGCGGCAGATCCACCAGGGAGGCTTCCTCGAGCCCGATCTCGACCCGGCACTCGGCGTAGGAGGCGCCGCTGCCCGCCAGCCGGTGCTGGGAGACCTCGGTGCTGGAGGCTGCGTCGAAAACGGTGCTCTTGCCGGTACGCGGCCTGCCCACCAGGGCGATGCGCGGACGGCGGTTGCCCCGCAGGAGGGGGCCGAGGAGCGGGCGTTCTGGAATCGGAAGGGCTGCGGTCATCAGGCAGAGGATACAAAGAAAAAAGGCCGCGCGGGGCGGCCTTTTCTGGGATGACGCCGTTTATTTGACGATCTGGTTCAGCTCGCCCTTGGCATAGCGTTCCGCCATCTTCTCCAGGGAGACCGGCTTGATCTGGCTGGCACGGCCGCTGCAGCCGAAGGCTTCGTAGCGGGCCACACAGATTTTCTTGGCGGCTTCCCGGGCGGGCTTCAGGTAGTCCCGGGGGTCGAACTTGCCGGGATTCTCGGCCAGGTAGCGGCGGATGGCGCCGGTCATGGCGAGGCGGATATCGGTGTCGATATTCACCTTGCGCACCCCGTGCTTGATGCCCTTGACGATTTCCTCGACGGGCACGCCGTAGGTTTCCTTCATGTCGCCGCCGAATTCCCGGATTTCGGCCAGCAGCTCCTGGGGAACGCTGGAAGAGCCGTGCATCACCAGGTGGGTGTTGGGGATGCGGGCGTGGATCTCGGCGATCCGGTCGATGGCCAGGATGTCGCCGGTGGGCTTCTTGGTGAACTTGTAGGCGCCGTGGCTGGTGCCGATGGCGATGGCCAGGGCGTCGCAGTTGGTCTGCTTGACGAAGTCGGCAGCCTGGTTGACGTCGGTCAGGAGCTGTTCCCGGGTCATGGTGCCTTCGGCGCCGTGGCCGTCTTCCTTGTCGCCCTTCATGGTCTCGAGGGAGCCGAGAACGCCCAGTTCGGCTTCCACCGAGACGCCGATGTAGTGGGAGAGCTCCACCACCTTGCGGGAGACTTCGACGTTGTACTCATAGGAGGCGACGGTCTTGCCGTCGGCCTGCAGGGAACCGTCCATCATCACCGAGGTGAAGCCGGACTTGATGGCGCCCATGCACACCGCCGGGCTCTGGCCGTGGTCCTGGTGCATGACGACGGGGATGTGGGGATAGGCTTCCAGGGCCGCCAGGATCTGGTGGCGCAGGAAAGGCTCGCCGGCGTATTTGCGGGCGCCGGCCGAGGCCTGCATGATGACTGGGGCATCCACCTGGTTGGCGGCCTCCATGATGGCCCAGACCTGTTCCATGTTGTTGACGTTGAAGGCGGGCAGGCCGTAGCCGTTTTCGGCGGCGTGGTCGAGCAGTTGACGCATGGAAACGAGGGGCATTGCAGTCTCCTTTGTTGAAGTTTGAGAAAAATCCCGATTCAGGGTTGGGGCGGGGGGTGTTCCCCGACCCGGACGATCTTCAGGGTATTGGTTCCGCCGGCGACACCGATGGGTTCGCCGATGGTGAGGACGATGAGGTCGCCGGGCGCCACCACGCCTTGTTCGATCAGCAGTTGTTCCGCTTGCCACAGCAACCGGTCCCGGTCGGTGTCCATCTGCTTCATGAGGAGCGGGAAGACGTCCCGGTACATGCTCATCTTGTAGCGCGAATTCACCTCCGGGGTGAGGGCGTAGATCGGCACGCCGGAATTGATGCGGCTCATCCACAGGGCCGTGGAGCCCGACTGGGTGAGGGCGGCGATGGCCTTGACCTTGAGGTGATAGGCGGTCCAGATGGCGGCCATGGCGATGGACTGGTCGATCCGGGTAAACACCCGGTCGAGGACGTCCTTGTCGAGGGTCACTTCCGCCGACTTTTCGGCTTCCAGGCAAATCCGGGCCATGGCTTCCAGGGTTTCCACCGGGTACTTGCCGCTGGCGGTCTCGGCCGACAGCATGACGGCGTCGGTGCCGTCCAGGACGGCATTGGCCACGTCCGAGACCTCGGCCCGGGTGGGGACCGGGCTGGTGATCATGGATTCCATCATCTGGGTGGCGGTGATGGTGACCCGGTTGTGCTCCCGGGCCATGCGGATGATCTTCTTCTGGAGGGCGGGGACCGCCGCGTCGCCGACTTCCACGGCCAGGTCGCCCCGGGCCACCATGACGGCGTCGGTCGCGTCCAGGATGTCGGCCAGGGCGTCGATGGCCTCGGCCCGCTCGATCTTCGCCACCAGCAGGGCGGCGGAGCCGGCCCGGGTGAGGAGCTTCCTGGCCTGGCGCATGTCGTCGCCGTTCTTGGGAAAGGAGACCGCCACGAAATCCACCCCCAGTTCGGCGGCGGTGCGGATGTCCTGGCGGTCCTTGGTGGTCAGGGCCGGGGCGGTGAGGCCGCCGCCCTGGCGGTTGATGCCCTTGTTGTTGGACAGGGGGCCGCCAACCCGCACGGTAGTGACGATTTCCTGGGTCAGCACCTCCAGGACGTCGAGGACGATGCGGCCGTCGTCGAGGAGGAGGACGGCGCCCGGTTCGAGGTCATCGATCAGTTCCGGGTAGTCGAGGCCGACCCGTTCCTGGTTGCCGAGCTTGCAGGCAATGTCGAGGATGAAGCGGTCGCCGGGGGCCAGGTCGATGTGGCCATGTTCGAACTTGCCGACCCGGATCTTGGGGCCCTGCAGGTCGGCCATGATGCCCACCGTGGTCCCCGTATCGTGGGTGATGCGGCGCAGGAGCTCGACCCGGGCGCGATGGTCGTCGGCGCTGCCGTGGGAGAAGTTGAGGCGGACGATATTGACGCCGGCCTGCACCATGCGGCGCAGCACGGCCTCGTCGCTGGAGGCAGGCCCCAGGGTGGCGACGATCTTGGTGCTACGCTGCATGGCATCCCCCCTAGCCGTTGGCGCGCTGTTCGAGGATTTCCACGGCCGGCAGCTTCTTGCCCTCGAGGAATTCCAGGAAGGCGCCGCCGGCGGTGGAGATGTAGCCCACCTTGTCCTGGATGCCGAAGGTGTTGATGGCGGAAACCGTGTCGCCGCCGCCGGCCAGGGAGAAGGCCTTGGAATGGACGATGGCGTCGGCCAGGGTCTTGGTGCCCTGGGCAAAGGCATCCATTTCGAAGACGCCCACCGGGCCGTTCCAGACCACGGTGCCGGCCTGGGCGATGATATCGGCCAGGGCCTTGGCGGAATTGGGGCCGATGTCGAGGATCATGTCGTCGTCGGCCACGTCGTCGATGGACTTGATGGTGGCCGGGGCGGTGGCCGAGAACTCCTTGGCGACGACCACGTCGGTCGGCAGGGGCACCTTGACCTTGGCCATGACGGCCTTGGCCTGGTCGACGAGGTCGTGCTCGGCCAGGGACTTGCCGATCTTCTTGCCGGCGGCGAGGAGGAAGGTGTTGGCGATGCCGCCGCCCACCACCAGCTGGTCCACCTTGGCGGCCAGGCTTTCGAGGACGGTGACCTTGGTGGAAACCTTGGAGCCGCCGACGATGGCCACCAGGGGCCGGGCCGGCTGGGCCAGGGCCTTGGTCAGGGCTTCGAGTTCGGAGGCGACGCAGGGGCCGGCGCAGGCGATCTTGGCGTACTTGCCCATGCCGTAGGTGGTGGCCTCGGCCCGGTGGGCGGTGCCGAAGGCGTCATGGACCCAGACGTCGCAGAGGGCGGCCATCTTCTGGGAGAGTTCGTCGTTGGCCTTCTTCTCGCCCTTGTTGCAGCGGCTGTTCTCCAGCATCACCACCTGCCCGGGCTTGACGTCGAAACCGCCGTCCACCCAGTTCTGGACCAGGCGGACTTCCTGGCCGAGGAGTTCGGACATGCGCTTGGCCACCGGCGCCAGGGAGTCCTCCGGCTTGAAGTCGCCCTCGGTGGGGCGGCCCAGGTGGGAGGTGACCATGACCGCGGCGCCCTTGTCGAGGGCGTACTTGATACCCGGCAGGGCAGCGCGGATGCGGGTGTCGTCGGTGATGGCGAGATTGTCGTCCTGGGGTACGTTCAAGTCGGCGCGGATGAAAACACGCTTGCCGGCGACGTCCAGGTCAGTGAGGCGTTTGATATTCATGGCTTTCCTCGACTCCGGGGGGCAAAAAACGGGAATGAAAGAGACAAGGGGCGCCCTCGGGCGCCCCTTGTCTGAGGGTCTTACTTGCTGATGACGCGAGCCATCTCCAGGACCTTGCAGGAATAGCCCCACTCGTTGTCGTACCAGGAGACCACCTTGACGAAGGTGCCGTCGAGGGCGATGCCGGCATCGGCATCGAAGACGGAGGTGCAGGACTCGCCGCGGAAGTCGGTGGCGACGACCTTCTCGGTGGTGTAGCCGAGGACGCCCTTCATGGGGCCTTCGGAGGCGGCCTTCATGGCGGCGCAGATGGCCTCGTAGGTGGCTTCCTTGTTGAGTTCCACCGTCAGGTCAACCACGGAGACGTCGGAGGTCGGGACGCGGAAGGCCATGCCGGTGAGCTTCTTGTTGAGCTCGGGGATGACCTTGCCGACGGCCTTGGCGGCGCCGGTGGAGGACGGGATGATGTTTTCCAGGATGCCGCGGCCGCCGCGCCAGTCCTTATTGGACGGGCCGTCCACGGTCTTCTGGGTGGCGGTGGCGGCGTGCACGGTGGTCATCAGGCCGCGCTTGATGCCGAAGGTGTCGTTCAGCACCTTGGCCACGGGGGCCAGGCAGTTGGTGGTGCAGGAGGCGTTGGAGATGATGGCCTGGCCGGCGTAGGACTGATGGTTCACCCCGTAGACGAACATGGGGGTGTCGTCCTTGGAGGGGGCGGACATGATGACCTTCTTGGCACCGGCCTTGAGGTGGGCTTCGGCGGTTTCCTTGGTGAGGAAGAGGCCGGTGGATTCGACGACGACGTCGGCGCCCACTTCATTCCACTTCAGTTCGGCGGGATTCTTGACGGCGGTCAGGCGGATCTTCTTGCCATTGACGATGAGGTTGTTGCCGTCGACGGACACTTCACCCTTGAACCGGCCGTGGACGGAATCGTACTTCAGCATGTAGGCCAGGTAATCCGGCTCCAGCAGGTCGTTGATGGCAACGATCTCGATATCCGAGAATTCCTTCACTGCTGCGCGGAAAACCATACGGCCGATGCGGCCGAACCCATTGATACCCACTTTGATGGTCATGCTTGGAAGCTCCTTACAGAATGTTTTTCACGGAATTGACGACATTCGCCACCGTGAAGCCGAAAAATTCGAACAATTTGCCAGCCGGAGCCGATTCGCCGAAGCGATCGATGCCGACTACCGTCCCGGTTAGACCTACATACTTGCGCCAAAGGTCCGGATGGCCCGCTTCGATGGCCACGCGCTTGTCGCCGTCGCCGAGGACGGCGGCCTTGTAGTCGGCGCTCTGGCGGTCGAAAACGTCGGGGCAGGGCATGGAGACGACGCGGGCGGCGATGCCTTCCGCCGCCAGGGCGGCCTGGGCATCGAGGGCCAGCTTCACTTCCGAGCCGGTGGCGATGAGGGTGACCGCCGCCGGGCCTTGGGCCTCGGAGAGGACGTAGCCGCCCTTCCGGATCTGGTCGGTGGCGATGGCGCCGGTGACGGTGGGCAGGTTCTGGCGGGACAGGGCCAGGACGGAGGGGCCGTCGGCGCGGTCGATGGCGGCGGCCCAGGCCACGGCGGTTTCGGTGGCGTCGGCCGGGCGCCAGACGTCCAGGTTCGGGATCAGGCGCATGGAAGCCACGTGCTCCACCGGCTGGTGGGTGGGGCCGTCCTCGCCCAGGCCGATGGAGTCATGGGTATAGACCATGATCTGGCGCTGGTGCATGAGGGCTGCCATGCGGATGGCGTTGCGGGCGTAGTCCGAGAAGACCAGGAAGGTGGCGGTGTAGGGGATGAAGCCGCCGTGCAGGGCGATGCCGTTGGCGATGGCGGTCATGCCGAATTCCCGCACCCCGTAGTAGAGGTAGTTGCCGCCGTCGGCCTTGGAGACGCCCTTGGCGCCCTTCCACAGGGTCAGGTTGGAGCCGGCCAGGTCGGCGGAGCCGCCGAAGAGCTCCGGCAGGGCCGGGGCGTAGGCGCCGATGGCGTTCTGGCTGGCCTTGCGGGTGGCGATGTTCTCGGCCTTGTCGCGGCAGGCGGCGACGTAGGTGTCCACGGTCTGGGACCAGTTGGCGGGCAGTTTGCAGCCGATGACCCGGCGCTCGAATTCGGCGGCCAGTTCCGGGAAGGCCGACCTGTACTCGGCGAAGCGGGCGTTCCAGTCGGACTCCAGCTTGCCGCCCTTTTCCTTGCCGTCCCAGGCGGCGTAGATGTCGGCCGGGATTTCGAAGGGGGCGTGGGTCCAGCCGATGTAGGCGCGGGCAGCAGCAATCTCGTCGCCGCCCAAGGGGGCGCCGTGCACGTCGTGGCTGCCCTGCTTGTTGGGGGAGCCCATGCCGATGACGGTCTTGCAGCAGATCAGGCTCGGCTTGTCGGTGACCTTGCGGGCGGCGAGCAGCGCGGCCTCGATGGCGGCGGAGTCATGGCCGTCCACGTTCGGGATGACATGCCAGCCGTAGGCTTCGAAGCGCTTCGGGGTGTCGTCGGTGAACCAGCCCTCGACGTGGCCGTCGATGGAAATGCCGTTGTCGTCGTAGAAGGCGATCAGCTTGCCCAGGCCCAGGGTGCCGGCCAGGGAGCAGGCTTCGTGGGAGACGCCTTCCATCAGGCAGCCGTCGCCCAGGAAGGTGTAGGTGTAGTGGTCGACGATGTCAAAGCCGGGGCGGTTGAACTCGGCCGCCAGGGCCTTTTCCGCCACGGCCAGGCCGACGGCGTTGCTGACGCCCTGGCCCAGGGGGCCGGTGGTGGTCTCGACCCCGGGGGTGATGCCGTATTCCGGGTGGCCGGCGGTCTTGGAGTGGAACTGGCGGAAATTCTTCAGGTCATCGATGGAGAGGTCGTAGCCGGTCAGGTGCAGGAGGGCGTAGATCAGCATCGAGCCGTGGCCATTGGAGAGCACGAAGCGGTCGCGGTCGGCCCACTTGGGGTTGGCCGGATTGTGCCGCAGATGCCGGCGCCACAGGACTTCGGCGATCTCGGCCATGCCCATCGGGGCGCCGGGGTGGCCGGAATTGGCCTTTTGCACGGCATCCATGGCCAGAGCGCGGATCGCGCCGGTCAGGGGGGAGAAGACGGGGGCCTTGATTTCGTTCATGTTCAACATCCAAGCTCTCCTGACAAAACGCCAGCAGAAAAAGCTGAAATTATCCGGCAAAGCGGGCGTTTTGGATAGACGATCACGGGAAAAGGGGCCTCCGGCCCCCCTGTTTCAAGCTTATGCCAGCTTTTTCTTTTCCATCAGGCTCCAGATGAGGGGGGTCAGGATCAGTTGCATGGCGATATCCAGCCTGTCCCCAGGCACCACGATGGTATTGGCCCGGGACATGAAGGAATCCTGGATCATGGACAGCAGGTAGGGGAAATCGACCCCCCGCGGATTCCGGAAGCGGATCACCACCATGGCTTCGCCGGCGTGGGGAATGTCCCGGGCGATGAAGGGGTTGGAGGTGTCCACCACCGGCACCCGCTGGAAATTGATATGGGTGTGCTCGAACTGGGGAACGATGTAGTGCACATAGTCCGGCATGCGGGAGAGGATGGTGTCCATCACCGCTTCCTTGGAGTAGCCCCGCAGGTTGGTGTCCCGGTGGATCTTCTGGATCCACTCCAGGTTGATGACGGGCACCACGCCGATCATGAGGTCGGAGTAGTGGGCGACGTTCACGTCCTCGGTGTGCACGGCGCCGTGCAGCCCCTCGTAGAAGAGCATGTCGGTGCCGTTGGGGATATCCTGCCAGGGCGTGAAAGTCCCCGGGGGGGAGCCCCGGCGCACCGCTTCCTCCTCGTCATGGACGTAGTAGCGGCGGGCGCCGCGGCCGCACTCGCCGTAGGCGCGGAACAGGTTTTCCAGTTCCTTCAGCAGGTTGGACTCGGGGCCGAAGTGGGAAAGCCGGGCTTCGCCATTGGCGGCACGCTCGGCGTTGATGCGCTTGAACTCATGGCGGTCGAAGCGGTGGAAGCTGTCGCCCTCGACCACGGCGGCGTTGACGCCTTCCCGGCGGAAGATGTTTTCGAAAACCTTGGTGACGGTGCTGGTGCCGGCCCCGGAGGAGCCGGTCACCGCGATCACGGGATGCTTGATGGACATGCTGTTCTCCTTTTTTGTATTCAGGCGGCCATCACCGGCGCTTCGCGGTGGTAGTCGGCGATACGCTGGACTTCGTTCGTGGATCCCAGGATGACGGGAACCCGCTGGTGCAGACTGGTCGGCTTGACGTCGAGCATGCGGGCCTCGCCGGTGATGGCCATGCCTCCGGCCTGCTCGACGATGAAGGCCATGGGGTTGGCTTCGTAAAGGAGGCGGAGCCGTCCGGGCTTGGCCGGATCCTTGAGGTCCCGGGGGTACATGAAGACGCCGCCGCGGTTCAGGATGCGGTGCACTTCCGCCACCATGGAGGCGATCCAGCGCATGTTGAAGTCCCGGCCCCGCGGGCCCGTCCTGCCGGCCCGGCATTCGGCCACGTAGCGCTGGACCGGCGGATACCAGAAGCGTTCATTGGACATGTTGATGGCGAATTCCGAGGTGTCCGCCGGAATCACCATGTCCGGGTGGGTGAGGAAGAATTCGCCCAGGTTGCGGTCCAGGGTGAAGCCGTTGACCCCCTGGCCGGTGGTGAGCACCAGCATGGTGGAGGGGCCGTAGAGGGCGTAGCCGGCGCAGATCTGCCGGGTGCCGGGCTGGAAGAAATCGTCGGCGACCGGGTCGCGGCCGTTGTCCGGGGTCCGCAGCACCGAGAAGATGGTGCCCAGGGTCATGTTGATGTCGGTGTTGGAGGAGCCGTCCAGGGGGTCGAACACCAGCAGGTAGCGGCCCCGCTGGTGGGTCGGCAGGATGTGCTCCATCTCCTCGGAAGCCATGGCCGCCAGGTGGCCGCGCCACTCGTTGGCAGCGATCATGGTGGTGTTGGCGATGACGTCGAGCTTCTTCTGCTCCTCGCCCTGGATGTTGCCGCTGCCGGCGGAACCGAGAACGTCGGCCAGGGCGCCCCGGGCGACGGCGCTGGCAATGGCCTTGCAAGCCGTGGCGACGTCGTTGAGGAGTCCGGTGAAGTCGCCGGTGGCGTCGGCGTGGTGGCCCTGGGACTCGATGATGAACTGGGTCAGGGTGGGGCGGTTAAGCATGGCGTCCCTCACCGGCAGAGCTGCTGGCGCCAGCCCGGGTAGAAGCGGTCGGCGTCGGCGGGGAAGGATTCGAAGGCCCGGGCCAGTTCCCGGTGGCTCTTGGCGTATTCGACGGCATTGACGCCCTGCTTCCAGGCCTCGTAGGCCTGGCGCAGGGAGGTGGCGCCGGCCACCGGGCCGTCCAGGTGGCCGAAGGTGCCGCCGCCGCAGGTGTTGATGACGTTGGCGTGGCCCAGGTTGGTGAAGAAGCCCGGCAGGCGCACGGCGTTCATGCCGCCGGAGACGATGGGGGTGGTGGCCTTCATGCTCTGCCACTCCTGGTGGAAGTAAGGGCCGTCGGCGGCGTCGCGCTCGATCATGTAGGCGACGGCCCGGTCGGCCTCGCAGCCCTCCATCTTGCCGAAGCCCATGGTGCCGGTGTGCATGCCGGAGGCCCCCTGCAGCCGGCTCATCTTGCAGAGGACGAGGCTGTTGTAGCCGCGCTTCGACTGGGGGCTGGTGACGGCGCCGTGGCCGGCCCGGTGGTAATGCAGGAACTGGTTCGGGAAGTAGCGGCGGGCCAGGGCGACGGCGCCGGGGCCGCCGACATAGCCGTCCACCAGGAAGGCCACGTGGCTGGCGTTCTCGCCGAAGGTCTCGAGGATCAATTCGCCCCGGGCAATCATCTCGAAGGGGTCGTCGGCGGTGATGTTGGCGGAGAAGATCTTGGGCTGGCCGGTGCTGTCCTGGGCCCGGCGCATGGCTTCGGCCACCAGGGGGATGGTCTGCCGCAGGGGGGCGAAGACCTGGTTGCCCTGGGGCTCGTCGTTCTTGATGAAGTCGCCCCCCAGCCAGAACTGGTGGCAGGCGTCGGCGAAGGGCTGGGGCCGCAGGCCGAGCTTGGGCTTGATGATGGTGCCCACCACCAGGCCGCCATCCACCAGGGGCTTGCCGAGGATGCGCCAGAGATCGACGATGTTCAGGGCCGGGCCGTCGAAGAGGCGCAAGAGGGCGGGCGGCACCCAGAAGTCGTGCATCTTGGCGTATTCCACGTCGCTCATGCCCTGGTTGTTGCCGATGGTGAGCGTCAGGAAGGAAACCAGCATGGCGCGGCCGTCCGTGATGTTGCGGTCGAACAGCTCGTTGGGATAGGCGATCTTCATCAGGTGGTCGCCGTCGGGCAGCTGGGAAACGTGGTAGACCAGGGCATCCACCGAACGGGTGAAGTCGTCGGTGGTGCACACCTCGACGTTGGTGCCGGTGGAGGATTCGGCGGCGAAGTGGGCGGCGGCGGCCACCGGGTCATGGCCGGCCCGGGGCTTGAAATGGTAGGCGCACAGAACGTGGCGGCCGGCGGCAATGAGCTGCTGCTCCTGGAGTCCGAGGTTGGCGTAGCGGCTGCTTTGGTCCATGGGGTGTCTCCTTTGGGTGAGTGTTGATGGAATATTAGCCATCACGTGATATAAATAAAGTAAGCAATTTTTATTGTTTATATAAACTAGAGCTTATGGATCGCCATGAAAAACGTCAGCCTGCGCCAGTTGCGCGTTTTCGAAGCAGTCGCTAGCCAGTTGTCGTTTTCCCGGGCGGCCAGGGAACTCTTCCTGACCCAGCCGGCGGTGTCCATGCAGGTCAAGCAGTTGGAGGAATCGGCGGGCCTGCCCCTTTACGAGCAGGTGGGCAAGCGCATCCGGCTCACCGAGGCCGGGGAATTGATGGCCCAGACGGCGCGGCGGGTGGCCGGGGAAATGCGGCAGCTGAAGGAATCCCTGGTGGCCCTGAAGGGGGTGGAGGCCGGGAGCCTGGCCTTGGCGGTGGTGTCCACCGGCATCTATTTCGCCCCCCATTTCCTGGGGCGCTTTTCGGCCCGGCATCCGGGAGTGCGGGTGCGCCTGTTGGAAGCCAATAGGGAGCACGTCCTGCAATTGCTGGCCGCCAGCGAGGTGGATCTGGCGGTGATGGGGGAGACGCCGGATGGCAGCGGCCTGGCGGCCGAGTATTTCGCCGATCATCCCCTGGGCATCGTGGCGCCGCCGGGGCATCCGCTGGTCCAGCAGCGGGGCATCCTGCCTGCCGACCTGGCGGGGCAGGTGTTTGTCATGCGGGAAGCCGGATCGGGAACCCGCCGCACCATGGAGCGCTTTTTCGCCGAATACGGCCTGACTGTCCGCGCCGGCATGGACATGACCAGCAACGAGACCGTCAAGCAGGCGGTGATGGCCGGGCTGGGCCTGGGGTTCCTGTCCCTGCACACGGTGGGCCTGGAACTTTCCTCCGACCGGCTGCGGGTGCTGGACGTGCGGGGGCTGCCGGTGCGCCGGCGCTGGAATCTGGTCTGGCGGGAGGACAAGCAGCTGTCGCCGGCGGCCCAGGCGTTCCGCCTGTTCGTGGCGGAACGGGGCGCCGACTTGCTGCTGGAGGGGGTTATCGGTTCCCGCTGAGGGGGCAGGGGGACTCATGGGAGGCCCCAATACCAAGCGGCGTTTTCCGCGCGTCGGGTGGGGCATTTGCTCCGCCGGGCTGCGGAACTCGCCCCCTGCGGGGGCTCAGACAGTCCTCGCCCGGCTCCTCAAACGCCCCACCCTCCGGTGACCGCTGCCGATCCTGTCAGGCGTGGTAGGCGGTGACCCGCTCGACCTCGTTCTTCGAGCCGAGGATCACCGGCACCCGCTGGTGCAGCTTCTGGGGCTGCAGGTCGAGGATGCGCTCGCGGCCGGTGGTGGCGGCGCCGCCGGCCTGCTCCACCAGGAAGGCCATGGGGTTGGCTTCGTACATGAGGCGCAGCTTGCCGCCCTTGTCCCGGGTCTTGGCATCCAGCGGATACATGAAGAGGCCGCCCCGGGTCATGATGCGGTGCACGTCGGCCACCATGGAGGCCACCCAGCGCATGTTGAAGTCCTTGCCCCGGGGGCCTTCCTTGCCCTGCAGGAGCTCGTCCACGTAGCGCTGCACCGGGGCTTCCCAGTAGCGCTGGTTGGACATGTTGATGGCGAATTCCTTGGTGTCCTCGGGAATGCGGACATTTTCCTGGGTGAGGACGAAGGCCCCCATTTCCCGGTCCAGGGTGAACACCACGACGCCGTCGCCCACCGTCAGCACCAGCAGGGTGGTGGGGCCGTACACCGCGTAGCCGGCCGCCACCTGGGTGGTGCCGGGCTGCAGGAAGGCCTGTTCGGCGGCTTCCGGGGTGGACAGGTCGGCCCCCTCGGGGCACTTCAGCACCGAGAAGATGGTGCCCACCGAGACGTTGACGTCGATATTGGAGGATCCGTCCAGGGGATCGAAGAGCAGCAGGTATTCGCCCTGGGGATAGCGGTTCGGGATGGTGTGGGGGAGATCCATCTCCTCGGAGGCCATGGCCGCCAGGTGGCCGCCCCATTCGTTGGCTTCCAGAAGGATTTCGTTGGAGACGACGTCGAGCTTCTTCTGGGCTTCGCCCTGGACGTTTTCGCTGCCGGCCTCGCCCAGGACACCGCCCAGGCCGCCCTTGCCGATGGCGATGGAGATGGCCTTGCAGGCCCGGGAAACGACCTCGACGAGCAGCTTGAGATCGGCGGTGATGACGCCTTTCTGGCGTTGTTCTTCAATGAGATAACGGGACAAGGTCATGCGTGCCATGTCAGCTCCCTGCTTGCGCTTTTATTATGAAAGGCGCGAATTCTAACCCGTCGTCGTTTGGGCGTGCAGGAAGGCGAAGGCCGCCGCGCCGTGGAGGGGCTGCGACAGGAGATAACCCTGGACCTCGTCGCAGCCGTTGTCGCGCAGCAGTTCGAGCTGGTCCTCGGTCTCCACCCCCTCGGCGATGACGTTGAGGCCCAGGGAACGCGCCAGGGCGATGGTGCCCAGGGCGATGGCCCGGTCGTTGAGGTCGTGCTCGATGTCGGCGACGAAGGAGCGGTCGATCTTGAGGTGGTCAATGGGGAAGAGTTTCAGGTAGGCCAGGGACGAATAGCCGGTGCCGAAATCGTCGATGGCGAGGGTGACGCCCATGCGGCGCAGGCCCTGGAGGATGCCGATGGCCTCTTCGGCGTTTTCCATCACCGAACTCTCGGTGATTTCCAATTCCAGTTGCTCCGGTGGCAGGCCCGAGTCGGCCAGGGCCCCGGCCACCGTCTCGCAGAAGTCCCGCCGCCGCAGCTGGCGGGCCGAGACGTTCACAGCCACCCGCAGGGGCGGCAGGCCGGCATCCATCCAGCGCTTCACCTCCCGGCAGGCGTTGTGCAGCACCCAGTCGCCGATGGCGACGATGAGCCCGGTCTCCTCGGCGATGGGCACGAACCTGGCCGGCGAGATGATGCCGTCCACGGGATGATGCCAGCGCAGGAGGGCCTCGACCCCGGTGACGCGCCGGGTCCTGGCCTCGAACTGGGGCTGGTAGGCCAAGGCCAGCTCGTTGCGGGACAGCGCCTGGCGCAGCTTGCTTTCCAGGTCCAGGCGCTCGGTGGCGGCCCGGTTCATCTCGTCGGCGTAGAACTGGTAGTTGTTCCGGCCGGCCGCCTTGGCGTGGTACATGGCGGTGTCGGCGTTCTTCAGGATGGTGTCGCCGTCCTGGCCGTCGGCGGGGAACAGGCTGATGCCGATGGAGGGACTGGTATGCAGATCGTGGCCCTCGACCCGGATGGGGACTGCCAGGGCGGTGATGATCTTGCCGGCCACGATGGCGGAGTCGGTGGCCGAGGCGACATCCGGCAGGACCACCACGAATTCGTCGCCCCCCAGCCGCGCCACCGTGTCGGATTCCCGGACGGTGCAGGCGAGCCGGCTTGCGACTTCCCGCAGGAGGTCGTCGCCCACCTGGTGGCCGAGGGTGTCGTTGATGATCTTGAAGCGGTCCAGGTCGATGAACATGACCGCCACGCTGCGGCTGTGGCGCCGCCCCTCGGGCAGGATCTGGGCCAGCCGCATGAGGAGCGCCAGGCGGTTGGGCAGCCCGGTGAGGGGGTCCGTCTGGGCCATGTGGCGGACCCGCTCCTCGGCTCGCTTCCTTTCGGTGATGTCCGCGAACATCCAGATGTAGTGGGTGGTCTGGTCATGCTCCGGGTCGCCGACCCGACTCACCGTGATGCCGGCGATGAAGGCTTCGCCGTTCTTGCGGTGGGCTTCCATCTCGCCGCTCCAGTTGCCCCGGTGGGCCAGGCTGCTGGCGAGCTGGTTCCAGCTTTCGTCGGTGGCGGCGCTGGGCAGGCTGGACACGGGATAACCGACAACCTCGAAGGGCTCCAGGCCGGTCATGGCGGTGAAGGCCGGATTCACCGACAGGATGCGGTGCTCGTCGTCGGCGATGACGATCCCGGCCGGGCTGTGGGCGAATACCTTGTCGGCCAGTTGCAGGCGCTCCTCGTTGCGCTTGTGGGCGGTGATGTCGGTGTAGACGGTGACCATGCTGCCGTCGGCCAGGGGGGCGCCGCGGATATCCAGGGTGAGGCCGTTGGGCCGGGTGCGCTCGAAATGGTGGGCGACCGGGTTCCGGGCCCGCGCCATCATGGCCGAAACGATGCAATCCTCGTCGCCGGGGCCGTATTCCCCGCGCTTGGCGTTGAAGCGCAGCAAGTCTTCGAGGGTGGTCGTGCCCTGGTTGAAGAGATCCTCCGGCATGCCGAGGAGGCGGGGCACCTCCCGGTTGTAGAGGACCAGTTCCAGATCCCGGTTCAGGAGGGTGATGCCGCTGGGGATGTTGTCCACCACGGTCTGCAGGAGGTCGTGCTCCCTGCGCAGGACCTCCTCGGCAGCTTTCTGCTCGGTGATCTCGGTGTAGGTGGTGATGAAGCCGGCGATGCGGTCGTCGATGTAAAGGGGCTGGCCGTGGGTCAGGTGGGTGCGGCCCCCGGGCCGGACCCGCTCCAGGCGGTGGGGATGGAACTGCAGCGCCAGGTCGTTGAGGCGCTTGACATGCTCCTCCGGGTCGCCGGGACCGTATTCTCCCCGCTGGGCGGGAATGCGGATGAGGTCGGCGAAGGAGACGCCCTCGTAGACCGCCTCCGGCGGCAATTCCAGGACGTCCAGGAAGCCCTGGTTCCAGACCCGCAGCTTCAGTTCCTCGTCGAAGACGCTGATGCCCTGGGGCATGTTGTCCAGCACGGCTTTCAGGTAGGCGTGCTGGCGGATAAAACGGGCTTCGATCTGCTTGCGGGCGGTGATGTCCTGGATGGTGCCGCTGGCCCGCAGCATCGTGCCCTGGTCGTCGATCAGCACGCGGCCGTGGTTGACGAAGTGGCGAAGTTCGCCGCTGGTGGTGACGCCCCGGTATTCGACGTCGTAGGGGGCATTGCTGTCCCGGTTGACCGCCATGATCCCCGCGACCCGCTGCCGGTCGTCGGGATGGACATGCTGGAGGAACAGGGAGTACGAGGGCCGTATGGATCCGGGTTCGTAGCCGAACAGCCGATAGCATTCGTCGGACCACCAGACCTGCTTGGTGCGCAGGTCCCGTTCCCAGTTGCCGATGCGCCCGATGCGCTGGGCTTCCAGCAGGAGCGCCAGGTGGCGCTGGTTGGCGTCCCCGTCGGAAAGCAGGTCTGCGCTCTGGACGGATGTTCCTTTATCGGCGGAAAAGACAGGTTCGGTAGGCTGCAAGGTGCCGACTCTTCTGATGTTATGTCTCGGTATGATAAACCAGGCTACTGGCTTTCATGGGCTACAGGCGCCCCCGTGTCCAGGCCCGCCAGGCGGCCTGGGCAGCGGGGTCGAGGGCGGCGATGACGGAGCGGCGCCAGACCGGGGCCGCATCGAAATCGTCCAGCTCGAAGCTGGAGACGCTGCCGCCGGCCTCCGCCACCATCAGGCGGCCGGCGGCGTAATCCCAGGGCCGTTGGCCGCCGTGGAGCAGGAGGTCAGCCCGCCCGGCGGCCAGGTAGCACCATTCCAGGACGCTGGATCCCAGGTTGCGCTGGGAGTAGTAGGGCGGCTCGCCGGCCAGGGCCAGGGCCAGGGGCTTGGGCAGGCGTTTCAGGTCCACCAGGGCCACCGACTTGTCGAGGCGGGACTCGGGGCGGCGCAGGGGCAGCAACTCCCCGTTCAACCGGGCGCCGCCGCCGGCGAGGGCGGTGAACATCTCGTCGCAGAAGGGCGCGTAGGAGACGCCGAGGATCGGTTTCCCCTGCCGCAGGAGGGCCACGGACACCGCGAAGAAGGGCAGGCCAGCCAGGAAATTGGTGGTGCCGTCCACCGGGTCCACGCACCACAGGCCGTCGTCGCCGGCGGCCAGGGCAGCCCGTTGCTGTCCTTCGTCCATTTCCTCGCCGAGGATGGGCAAGGGTACGAGCTTGCCCAGTTCGGCGTTCAGGAAGCGCTGGGATGCCAGGTCGGCGTCGCTGAGGGCGGAGCCGTCCGATTTGTGTTCACGTACCGCCTGCAGGAAGCGGGGCATGATCTCCCGGGCCGCGACGGTGCGCACCAGGGCTTCCACCCGGGGCAGGAGGGTGGCCGGATCGTAGTTCATTCCCGCCATTTGATGGAACAGCCGATGGAGGGCGTCTGCTCCCGGGGGCCGGCGCCGGTCTGGGCCACCTGGGCCATGGCCTCGAAGAGTTCCCGGTGGGCATCGGGAGGCGCCGGGTTGCGCCCGGAGGCATCGAGCCGGCCCCGGTACTGGAGCTCCAGCCGGCCGTTGAAGCCGAAGAAGTCCGGCGTGCAGACGGCGCCGTAGGCCTTGGCCACGGCCTGGGTCTCGTCGTAGAGGTAGGGAAAGGGGAAGTCCAGTTCCTCGGCCCAGCGCTGCATGTTGTCGAAGGAATCCTCGGCATAGACCGCCGGGTCGTTGCTCATGATGGCGACGCTGCCGATGCCATGGGTCTGGAGCTCCCGGCAGTCCCGCACGATGCGGTCGATCACCGCCTTCACGTAGGGGCAGTGGTTGCAGATGAACATCACCTGGAGGCCGTTGGGACCTTTGACGGCATCCAGGTTGTAGCGCCGGCCGTCGGTGGCCGGCAGGTCGAAATCGACGGCTTTCCAGCCGAAATCGCATACCGGAGGATTAAGGGCGACCATGTGCAGCACCTTTCCATGTGGATTTCACCCATAATAGCATCGATGAATTCACCGCGTTTCTACTGCCGCGAGCCCCTGGCGCCGGGGGCTCATATCGATCTGCCGGAGCCCGTGGCCCGGCATGCCGTTCGCGTCCTGCGCTTGCCTCCGGGAGCGACCCTGACGCTTTTCGACGGTCGTGGCGGCGAATACGAGGCGCATATCGAGCGCATCGAGCGGGAGCGGGTGGTGGTGGCCCTCGGGGCCTGGCAGAACATCGAGCGGGAATCCTCCCTGGCCATCACCTTGGTGCAGGCCCTCCAGGCCGGTGAAAAGATGGATTTCACCATCCAGAAGGCGGTGGAGCTCGGGGTGGCGGACATCGTGCCGGTGGAGAGCCGGCGCAGCGTCACCCGCCTGGCCGGCGAGCGCGCCAATAAGCGGGTCGCCCATTGGCAAGGCGTGGCGGCCTCCGCCTGCGAACAGTGCGGGCGCAACCAGGTGCCCGTGGTGGCGCCGGTGGAAGCCCTCGACCGCTGGCTCGGCCGTCCGGCGGACGGCGTCCTGCGCCTCATGCTGGCGCCCGGGGCGGAGGTGTCGCTTGCCGACCTGCCGCCGGCAAGAAATGTGCAACTGCTGATCGGGGCCGAAGGGGGCCTCGATCCGCAGGAAGTGATCGCCGCCCGGCAGGTGGGCTTCCAGGCGGTGCGCCTGGGGCCGCGCATCCTGCGCACGGAGACGGCGGGACTGGCGGCGCTGGCGGCGATGCAGGCGCTTTGGGGAGATTTCAAGGGGGAATAGGCATGTTTGAATCAGCCGAACTGGGTCACAAGATCGACAAGGCCACCTTCCGCAAGGAAGTGCCCAAGTTGCGGGCCGAACTCCTGGACGTCCAGTACGACGTCCTGGAAAAGAAGGAATTTCCGGTGGTCATCCTGATCAGCGGGGTGGATGGCAGCGGCAAGGGCGAGACCATCAACCTCCTGTATTCCTGGATGGACCCGCGCCACATCTCCACCCTGGCCTTTTCCGCTCCTACCGACGAGGAGCGGGAGCGCCCCTACATGTGGCGCTATTGGCGGGCCCTGCCGCCGAAGGGCAAGGTCGGCATCTTCGCCGGCTCCTGGTATTCCCAGCCCATCACCGACCGCATCACCGGCAGGATGCGGCGCTCGGAAATGGACCAGCTCCTCGACGACATCAACCGCTTCGAGGCCATGCTGGTCAATGAAGGCGCTCTGGTCCTCAAGTTCTGGTTCCATCTTTCCAAGGATGCCCAGAAGCAGCGTCTCAAGGCCCTGGAAAAGGATCCCCGCACCGCCTGGCGGGTGACCAAGGCGAGCTACGAGCGCCTGAAGACCTACGACCAGCTGCAAGACGTGGCCGGCCATGTCCTGCGCGTCACCAACACCGCCCACGCCCCCTGGATCATTGTCGAGGGCACCGACGACGAGTACCGTTCCCTCACCGTCGGGCGCATCGTCCTCGAATCCATGAAGAAGCGCCTGCAGCAGGAGACCCGGGCCCAGGTGCCGGTGGCGCCCCCCATCGTCCGGGCCATCGACGAGCGCAACGTGCTCACCGAGCTGGACCTCTCCCAGGCCTTGGCCAAAAAGGACTACGAGCGGGAACTGGCCAAGTACCAGGGCAAGCTCTCGGAACTCGCCCGGGACCCGCGCTTCAAGGAGAAGCATTCCCTGGTGGTGGTCTTCGAGGGCTCGGACGCGGCCGGCAAGGGCGGCAGCATCCGGCGCAGCGTGGAGGCCCTGGACGCCCGCCAGTACCAGATCACGCCCATCGCCGCCCCCACCGAGGAAGAGCGGGCCCAGCCCTACCTGTGGCGCTTCTGGCGCCATCTGCCGCGCACCGGCCGCACCACGGTTTTTGACCGCTCCTGGTATGGTCGGGTGCTGGTGGAGCGGGTCGAGGGTTTCTGCTCCGAGGCCGACTGGCTGCGGGCCTATGCCGAGATCAACGATTTCGAGCACCAGATGGTGGCGGCCGGGGCCGTGGTGGTGAAATTCTGGCTCCAGATCAGCGCCGACGAGCAGCTGGCCCGTTTCAAGGAGCGCCAGGACACCGAGTTCAAGCGCTTCAAGATCACCGAGGAAGACTGGCGCAACCGGGAGAAGTGGGACGCCTACGTGTCGGCCGTCTGCGACATGGTGGACCGCACCTCCACCGGCCTCGCCCCGTGGACCCTGGTGGAAGCCAACGACAAGAACTTCGCCCGGGTGAAAGTTTTGAAGACCATTTGTGAACGCCTGGAGGCGGCCGTCAAGAACGGCGACGAATCAACGAAATGAGCGATACCCTTTACGACGAGAACTTCGTTGCCTGGTTCCGGGCGGTGACGCCCTACATCAATGCCTTCCGGGGCAAGACCTTCGTGGTCGCCTTCGGCGGCAAGGCCATCGCCAGCGAACTGGCCCGCACCCTGGCCTACGACGTGAACCTCCTGGCCAGCCTCGGCATCCGGCTGGTGCTGGTGCACGGCGCCCGCCCCCAGATCGAGGAGGAATTGCGGGAAAAGGGCCTGGAATCCAAATACCACCGGGGCTACCGGGTCACCGACGCGGAAACCCTGGATTGCGTCCTCGACGCCGTCGGCAGTGTCTATCTGGAAATCGAGGCGCTCCTCTCCCAGGGCCTGCCCAACACCCCCATGGCCAACAGCCGCATCCGGGTCATCGGCGGCAATTTCATTACCGGCCAGCCCATCGGCATCCTCGACGGCATCGACCTCCAGTACGCCGGCAAGGTGCGCAAGGTGGATGCGGAGGGGCTCCAGGCCCAACTCGGCCTCGGCAATATCGTGCTCCTCAATTGCGAAGGGGCGTCCCCCACCGGCGAGATCTTCAATCTCCAGATGGAGGAGGTGGCGGAGGCCGTCGCCATCGCCGTCAAGGCCGACAAGCTGGTCTTCCTCACCGACAGCCGCGGGGTCACCGACAAGGAAGGCGAATTCCTGGACGCCGTGACCGCCGATGAGGCCGCCGAACTCCTGAAGGACGGCGACTGGCTTTCCCCCGACCTCCGGCGCGACCTGCCCTGCGCCGTGCGGGCCAGCCGGGCCGGGGTCGGCCGCGTCCACCTCATTGGCTTCGAGCGGGACGGGGCGCTGCTGCAGGAGCTCTTCACCCACGACGGGGTCGGCACCGTGGTCACCCGGGAATCCCTGGAAAATGTCCGGGAGGCCCGTCCCGACGACATCGGCTCCCTCATCGCCCTCATCGAGCCCATGGAGCAGGAGGGCATCCTGGTGCATCGGCCGCGGGAATTGCTGGAGCGGGAACTGGACCGCTTCTCGGTCATGGAGCACGACGGCATCATCGTCGGCTGCGCGGCCCTCTATCCCCACTCCAACGGGGTGGCGGAACTGGCCTGCCTGGCGGTGAATCCCGATCACCGGGAATGGGGCTATGGCGAGCTCCTCATGCGGCGCATCGAGAAGCGGGCCAAGAAGGCCGGCTTCAAGCGCCTTTTCGTCCTCACCACCCGCACCGAGCACTGGTTCGTGGAGCGCGGCTTCCGCATTGCCAAGGTGGATGAACTGCCCGACGAGAAGCGAGAAATGTACAACTACCAGCGGCGCTCGAAGGTGCTGTTCAAGCCGCTTTGAGGTCAGCCTGCCCGGACCGCGGGCAATCAGTTGGGATCCTGCTCGGGGCGGTATTTCTTCAGCTTGTACCAGAGGGTTCGTTCGCTGATGTCGAGTAGCGCAGCCGCCTTGGCCTTGTTGCCCTCCGCCTTGGCCAGGGCATCGTCGATCAGCTTGGCTTCGAGTTCCTCGACCGCCTGATTCAGCGCCGGCAGCCTGGGTGAATCGTCGCCTGACGCTGCCGGCTGCTTCGGATGGGCATCGGCAACCTGGGATTCGAGCAGGAAATGCGGTTCATCCAGCAGTCCGCCGCCACTCAGGATCACAGCCCTTTCCACCATGTTTTCCAGTTCCCGGACATTGCCCGGCCAGGAATACCCTTCGAGGCGCTTCAAGGCCTTGGCCGTCAGCCGGGTGCCCTCGGCGGAGTGCCCATGCTTGGTGATGAAGTGCTCCACCAGTCCGGCGATATCGTCCACGCGCTTGCGTAAGGGCGGCAGTTCGATGGAAAAGACGTTGACCCGATAGTACAGATCCTCGCGCAATTTCCCTTCCCGTACGGCTTGCCGCGGGTCACGGTTAGTCGCGGCGATGACCCGGATATCGAGATTGATGACCCGGTTTCCCCCCAGGCGCTCGATGGTGTTTTCCTGGAGGACCCGCAGCAATTTGGCCTGCAAAGCCATGGGCATTTCGGTCAGCTCGTCGAGGAATATCGTTCCTCCGTCGGCCAGTTCGAACTTGCCGATCCGTTCCTTCTGCGCCCCGGTGAACGCTCCCTTCTCATAGCCGAAAAGCTCGCTTTCCAGGATGTCGGCGGGGATTGCAGCACAGTTGATCGGGACGAACAGCCGCTCGCGGCGGGGCGAGGCATTGTGAACCGCTCGGGCCGCGAGTTCCTTGCCCGTGCCGGTCTCGCCGGTAATCAGTACCGACGCCTTGCTCGGCCCCACCCGCTGGATCAAGTCATACACCGCCTGCATCGGTTGGCTGGTGCCGACAAAAGCGCCCCAGCCCCGGTCGATTTCCTGCCGCAGGAAGGCATTTTGCCTCGCCACCTCGGCGCCGTTGAGGGCCCGCTCCACGGCCAGTTCCAGGGCATCGATGTCGAAGGGCCGGAGAATGTAGTCGCAGGCCCCGTGCTTCATGGCGGCGACCGCGGTCTCGATGGTTCCATGGGCCGTGATGACCATGACCGGGACATCGGACTCCTGCGCCCGAAGGTTGCCCAGAAGTTCGATCCCGTCCATTTCCGGCATGCGCAGATCGGTGATGACGAGGTCCACCGTATGAGCCTTGAATAGCGCCAGGGCCTCGCAGCCATTGCCGGCGCCAAGAACCCGGTGTCCCATCTGCTGCAGCATGATTTCGAGGACGCGGCGCATCTTCGGCTCGTCGTCCACCACCAAGATCTGTTTGGTTTTCATTGATTTTCCGTCTGTTTGCGATGGAGGCGAATGCGGAACAAGGCTCCGCCCAGCCGGCTCTCGGCCGCCTCGATCTCGCCGCCGTGGGAATTCACGATCTGCTGCACGATGGCCAGTCCGAGACCGATGCCGCCTTCCCGCTTGAAGAAGAATGCCTCGAAAACCCGCGCCCGTTCCGCCGGGTCGATCCCCGGGCCGTCGTCGGCGATTTCGATCCACAGGTCCCCGGCATCGTCCCGGGTGGACACCTCGATGCGGCCACCCCGGTCGAGGATTTGCAGACCGTTCATCAACAGGTTGAGCAGCACCTGTGTCATCTGCTCCTCGTCGCATTCAGCCACCGGATTGGCCGCATGGAAAGATTCCGCGACGGCTACCCGCTTTTTCTCGGCCTGGCCGGCCAGCATGGCGACGCTTCTACGGATCAGGTCGTGCATATCCACGGACTGGTACGAGGGGGTGCGGGGCCGGGCCGTGTCGAGCATCGCCGAAACCAGGCGATTGAGACGCTCCGTCTCGCTCTCGATGAATCCGACCAGCTCCCGTCCCTCCTCGCTAATGCCGGATTCCCGCTGCAGCATCTGGGCCGAGGAGCGGAGAATCCCGAGGGGTGTCCTCACCTCGTGGGCGATGACGGACGACATTTCCCCGACCACGGCCAGTTTCGAGGCGCGTACCAGGTTTTGCTGCGACACATCGATATCCCGGACCATCTGCACGAAGGCTTCGGCCAGTTCGCCGACCTCGCCGCGGCCGGCGACGGGGGGCGCCTGCAAGATCTTGCTGCGCATGTAGCCCCGGGCGAAACCGGTCAGCGCCACGATCGGCCGGGCGATTTCCCGGCTGACCAGGGTGGCGATCAGTACGGTGAACAGGATGATCAATCCGAACAGGGCGAGGAAGATCATCGCCATATGGTGAACCGGCTTGAGGGCTTCATCGACCGGCTGAATGATCAAGGTCGTCCAGCCGAATCCGGTGAAGTGGGCATAACCGCGCGACGGTGCGGCGCCGATGATGACTTCGGAGTCGATGACCGGCTGGCCGCTGTGCACCGCCACGGCTCCTGACTGGCTGCGCCAATCGGTCAAGGCCGTGCTCAGCATCAGGCCCCGGCTGCGAAGTTCCTTCGAGGCGGCGATCAATCGGCCGTCCCGGTCGAGAATGGCCAGCATGCGTCCGCCGCTGGCCGCCTGGTCCAGCACGTCCTCGATCCTGACCCAGTCCAGCTGCAGGCGCATGGTGCCCAGCATGCCGCCGGTGAACATGGAAGAAAGCGGGACCTGCATCGCGACGGTGCTTCCATGCTCCCCCGTAGGCAGTTCCAGTTCGACATCGGTACCCGAGAGCGAGGTGTGCAGCCATGCCTCCCTTCGTTCCACCTTCCGGCCGACCAATGCGGCGTCGCTGCTGCTGAGCACCGTCCCCAGCGTATCGGCGCAGGAAAGGTTCAGGTAAACATCCCGGTAACCGGCCTTCAGGTCGGCCAGAAATCGGGAAAGGCGCTTATCCACATCGCGTATCTGCAGGTCCTGCATGATGTCGAGATGGCTCCAGGTGGCGGCGTTCTGCAGGCGCTCGAACATCATCTTGTCCACCTCAGCCGCGATGCCCGCCGCCTGGATGGCGAGGCTGCCTTCGATTTCCGCCTGCATGGCCTCCTTCGCCTTGACAAACGCCAGGCCTGCCAGAAGTATGGCGGGCAAAAGGCCGACGCAGAGGCAGGCGATGAGAAGTGTCTTGCGGATGGTCACGAAGGAATGATAAGCAAAATGAGTATTCAGATTGGGATCCGGGGATGGCAAGTATACGGAAAAGCCTGCTCGGCAGCGCTCAAAGCTTGGCGCACCATTTCCCTGACCGCCGTGCCCATGCGCTGGCATCGGCGGGGGGCCGGACCCTGCCTCGTCGCGCTGTACCTGGCGCTGGCCGGATTCGGTGTCTCTGCCGACGAAACCTCCCTCACCGATATCGACTATCGGCTGGGCAGTGGTTTGCGGATTCCGGCCACCGGCTTTGCCCTGGGGGGGTATGCCAATGTCAACTACCACGATGACCCCCACGGCCCTTCGCGCACCGCCCTTCACAATTTGAGCCTGTTCGTCTGGTGGGAAGGGGAAGGGCGCTGGAAATTCTTTTCCGAATTGGATTACGAGAATCTCCTGAGCTCGGGGCCGGACAGCCTCGAAAGCGAGAACGAGGGCCGCTATCTGGCCCTGGAGCGCCTGTATTTCGACTACTCCCTGAATGACTCCACCAACATCCGGGCCGGCAAGTTTCTGACGCCTATCGGGCGCTGGAATCTCATCCACGCCACTCCGCTGGTGTGGACGACCTCGCGCCCGCTGGTCACCAACCAGGTGTTCCCGACCAACGTGACGGGCCTGATGGCCACGGGCACCCTGCCAGCGAAGGCGATCGGCATCGAATATTCCCTCTACGCCTCGAATGGCCGGGAAATACGTTCGAATCCGGCGCAGGATCCGTTCTACGAAGTCGTCGGCGGCCATCTGGCCTTGCCGTTGGCCGAGGGCCAGGTCGGTTTCTCCTGGGCTTCCTTCGAGCAGAAGAAAAGCCGCGACGAAAGAAAGCGGCTCCTCGGCATCGACTTCCAGTGGTCGCGGCAGCGTTATGAGATCAGCACCGAAGCGGTCTATCGCTTTTCCAACAACGGCGGCTCGTGGGATGAGAAAGGCGCCTTCCTGCAGGTGGCCGCTCCCTTGTCCGAGCGGCTCTATGCCGTCGGACGCTACGATGCCTTCCGCAAGGCGCGGGAAACCGCCACCACGCAGCTTTGGCTGGCCGGCCTCAACTACCGGATAACCCCTGCGATCGTTCTCAAGGCGGAGTGGATAAGCGGCCACAACAACAGCATCGATGCCCCCGAAGGCTTCCTGTCGTCGATCAGCATCCTGTTCTGATCCCCTGCATGCCGACTCTCCTTTCCCTGCTGATATCCATCGTACTCGGCTCCGTCCTGCTTCCATCGCAGGCTCGGGCTGCCGATCAGGCATTCGCGGTGATCGTCGGCCCCGGGGCCGGGGAGCTTCACCTGACCCGGGAAACCCTTTCCCTCATCTTTCGGCGCAAGCAAAACTATTGGAAAAGCGGCTCGCGCATCCAGCCGGTCAATCTGCCCGCCGCCCACCCCCTGCGCCGTGTTTTTTCCCAGAGCATCCTGGGCCACCCTCCGGAAGCGCTGGAGGATTATTGGCGGGAAATGTACTTCCATGGCGTGTTGCCGCCCCACGTGCTGGCTTCGGAAGAGGCCGTCATCCTGTTCGTGACCTCGACCCCGGGGGCCATCGGCTATGTTTCGGCCTGCACGCCCGACCGCAGGCTCAATGTCGTGATGACGATCGGCGACGCGTCCAACTGCTCCAGGTAGCCTCCCGCAACTGCAAGATTGGTCGACAAGGCTTGCAGGCCAAGCCGCACGGACCCCTTCGCCCACCCCCGCCCTCGTCCGGGCAATCAATAACTTTCGTTTAGCTTCAATTGCTTACCTGCACAACAGGAAAGCTGGCACCGGTATTGCATTACAAGGGCATCGACGCGACCGATTGCGCCGCCAACCCTGCCCAGGATCCCGATGCCCTCCGTCTCCAACTTTCTTCCGCCGGCCGAAATGTGCTCTTCGGCGGGCTCATGGTTCTCTCTCTTCATCCACGGGCTGCGGCCCTCGGGCGGCATTGTCCGCGCCCATGCGGGCGTCACCGGCTCCGGCGTCCGGCCCTATGAGCTGCTCGAACATGCCAGCGCCGACCGCGCCAGGGTCGAAAACTTCATCTCCCAACGCTTCCATGAAAGCTTCGGTTCCCGCGTCGAGGCCTTCATGCCCCGTCTGTTCAGCCTGCGCGACCCGCAGGGCAACATCTGTGGCGCCTTCGGGCTACGCTCGGCCAGTCGCCGGCTGTTCCTCGAGCAATACCTCGATGTCCCGATAGAGCGCGCCATCGCCGACCGTACCGGCCATCGGGCCGAACGGCGAACCATCGTCGAGGTCGGGCATTTTTCCGGGACCGTCCCCGGCGCCATGCGCATCATGATTCGCCTGCTCACCGAGCGCCTGCATCACGAGGGCTTCGAATGGGTCGCATTTACCGGCACGACGGGCCTGCGCAATGCCTTCGGCCGCATGGGCCTGCCCCTCAGCGACATCCAGGCAGCCGACCGCGAGCGGCTGCCGGCAACCGAGCGCGCCGCCTGGGGTAGCTATTACGACCACGATCCCAGGATCGTCGTGGGCCATGTCCGTCAAGGCTACGAGGCGCTGATGCAGCGGGCTTCGCCACCCGCGCCCGGACAGGGAGAACGCCCATGAGCCGGATCATGGCGGCCCTGCGGCGCCACGCCGTGGCGACCCCGGAGAAGGTGGCGATGACCGATGGCGCCCTCGCGCTCACCTATGGCCAGTTGCTGCCTGAGGTCGAGCACCTGGCCGGACTGCTGCGGCAATCGGGGCCGCGGGCCGTCGCGATCCTGGCGGACAACGGCTGCCCATGGGGGCTGGCCGATCTGGCCGCCCATCTGGCGGGCATTCCCTGCATCCCGCTGCCGCCCTTCTTCTCCGCGGCCCAGATAGCCCACGCGATCCGGACGGCCGGCGTCGATCTGGTGCTGACCGACAATCCCGATCCACTGAAAAACGCCTTGGGCGAGAGGGAACTGCCGACGAGTCCGTTCCACGCCAGCCTGCTGCAGGTCCGCCTGCCCCAGGCTGCGGCCGGCATGGCGCTGCCTGCCGGCACCCTGAAAGTGACTTTCACGTCGGGTACCACCGGGGAGCCCAAGGGCGTCTGTCTCGGCGGCGACGAGATGGAAACGGTGGCCGAATCCCTGCGCATCGCCAGTGCCGCCGGCAGCGGAGACCGCCACCTTTGCCTGCTGCCTCTGGCGACGCTGCTGGAGAACATCGGCGGCATCTACACGCCGCTGCTGGCGGGGGCCACGCTCTGCGTGCCGCCCATGGCGGACATCGGCCTGTCCGGCAGTTCCGGGCTCGATGTCGGCCGTCTGACGGCAGCCCTTTCCCGCTGGGAGGCCAGCACCGCCATCATGGTCCCGCAGATGCTGCAAGCGCTCGTCGTGGCCGGCCGGGGTGGTCTGCCCATGCCCCGCACCTTGCGCTATCTGGCCGTCGGGGGCGCTCCGGTGTCACCGCACCTGCTGCAGGAAGCCCGGGCCCTCGGCCTGCCCGTCCATGAGGGCTACGGATTGTCGGAGTGCGCTTCCGTGGTGGCGGTGAACCGGCCGGCTGAAAGCCGGATCGGCAGCGTCGGGAAGCCCTTGCCCCACGTCCGTATCGCTTTCGCGGCCGATGGCGAAATTCTGGTTCACGGGGTCCGCTGGCGCGGCTATCTCGGGGAAGGGGCGCCTCCCTGTCCCGACGGCGGCATCGCCACCGGCGATCTCGGCCATCTGGATCAGGACGGGTTCCTCCATATCACCGGGCGCAAGAAAAGCATTTTCATCACCTCCTTCGGACGCAACATCGCCCCCGAATGGATCGAACGGGAACTCATGTCGCGCCCTGCCATCCGCCAGGCGGCCGTCTTCGGCGAGGGACGTCCATTCAATTGCGCGGTGATCGTGGCGTCGCCCACGGCAGCGCCGGAGGCGATCGCCGATGTCCTGGCGGAAATCAATCGGCAACTCCCCGACTACGCCCGGGTCGGCGCCTGGCTGCCCGCGAGGGAGCCCTTCACGCCCCACAACGGCATGACGACGCCGAACGGCCGCTGGCGCCGGCAAGCCATCCTCGCCGCCTATGCCGGGCCTATCGATGCCTTGTATCAACCTTGAAACGACAGGAACAACACCATGACTTCTTACCAGCAACTCCAACAGGCCACCGATGGGGAACGCGCTACCCTGCTGTCGGCACCCCTGATCCATGCGGCCCTGTCGGGGCAGGTCACCCGGCGCCACTATCTGGATTTCCTCACCCGCGCCTATCACCACGTCAAGCATACCGCGCCGCTGCTCATGGCCTGCGGCGCCCGTATAAGCGATCAGGCAGAGTGGCTGCGCGAGGCCGTCGCCCACTACATCCAGGAGGAAATCGGCCACCACGAATGGATACTCGACGATATCGCCGCAGCCGGCGGAGATGCCGATGCGGTACGGGCGAGCCAGCCGGACTTCGATACGGAAGTCATGGTCGCCTATGCCTACGACACCGTGATGCGCCGGAATCCGGTCGGTCTGTTCGGCATGGTGTACGTGCTGGAAGGCACCAGCGTCAGCCTGGCCACCCGCGTGGCGGGCGTTCTGCAGAACGCCCTGGACCTGCCGTCCAGCGCCTTTTCCTATCTCAGCAGCCACGGAGCCCTCGACATCGAGCACATGGGGCACTTCGAGAAGGTCGTCAATCGGATCGAGGGGGAGGCCAATCTGGAGTGCGTGGTCCATTGCGCCAAGGTCTTTTTCCGACTCTACGGCAATGTCCTGCGGGGCATCGACCTTCGGGAGGGGGCATGAAGATTTCCGGCAGCACGGTATTGCTCACCGGTGCCAGCGGCGGCATCGGCAGCGCCATCGCCCGCCAGCTGGCGCGGCGGGGCGTCAACCTGATTCTCGTCAGCCGCGATCGGGAAAAACTGAACGCTCTGGCCGCCGAGCTGAGAACGGTCACCTCCCAGGTCTTGCCGCTGGCCGGCGACATTGCCGAAGCCGGCGGGCCGGCTCGCCTCATGGCGGAAGCGATCCGCCATGCCGGCGCCATCGACATCCTGGTCAATTGCGCCGGGGTCCAGAACTTCGGCTTCTTCGCCGAGGAGGCCCCCGCCGACACGGCCAGCCTGTTCAACGTCAATGCGGTCGGGCCCATGACCCTGATCAACGCGGCCCTTCCCCACATGCTGCAGCGGAAAACGGGGCAGATCGTCAATGTGGGCTCCGTTTTCGGCTCCATCGGCTTTCCCTGCTTCGCCTCCTATTCGGCCAGCAAGTTCGCGCTGCGGGGCTTTTCCGAGGCCCTCAGGCGTGAGCTCGCCGGGACCGGCATCGGCGTGACCTATGTCGCCCCGCGCTTTACCAAGACGGCCTTCAATCGCAGCCCCGTCACCCGCATGGCCAACATCCTGAAGATGAACCAGGATGAGCCGGAAACAGTCGCCGCCAGCGTCATCGCCGCCATCGAACGAAACGGGCGGGATAGCTACCTCGGCTGGCCGGAGAAACTGTTCGTACGGATCAATTCCATCCTGCCGCGCCTGGTCGACCAGGCCTTGATGAAGCAGGTCCATGCGATGCGACCCTTCGCCGCCAAGCGCGGCTCCTAATCCCCCATATTCTTGATGGAGATCCAAGCCATGTACCGCAAACCTGTCGCCACATTTCTGTTGATCGCCGGACTGAGCGCCGGCGCCTTCGCCGCCCAGCCCTCCATGGACGAGGCCATCGCCGACCTGGGCCATCGCTGGGCCAAAATTTCCTACCTGGTGCCCGATGCGGAAAAGGAGGCGGCCTTCGGCAGCGCGATCACGGCTGCCCAGCAGGTCGCGCAATCCTTTCCAGGGCGGGCGGAACCGCTGATCTGGGAAGCCATCATTCTCGCCAGCGCGGCAAAGGCCGAAGGCGGGCTGGGGGCTCTCAGCAAGGTCAAGGAAGCCCGGGAGCTGCTGCTGGCCGCCGAAAAGATCAATCCGACGGCCCTTGAGGGCTCGGTGTACAACTCCCTCGGCAGCCTTTATGCACGGGTTCCCGGGTGGCCGATCGGCTTCGGAGACAAGAAGAAAGCCAAGGAGTATCTCGAAAAGGCCCTCGCCATCAACCCGAATGGCATCGACCCCAATTATTTCTATGCCGACCTGCTTGCCGAGGAGGGCGAATACGCCAAGGCCGCGGAGCATCTGAAGCGGGCACTGGCAGCGCCGTCGCGCCCGGGACGCGAGGACGCGGATGCCGGCCGGCGTCACGAAGCCAACCGGCTACTGCAGAGCATCAAGCAGAAGATCGCGGCCCGCTAGGTATCCATGGGATTAGAGACCGGAAAAGCGATGGACAGGCACCCCGATCTGATCGATTCGCTCTTGTGCTGGCTATTCGGCATCACGAGCATCGGTGTAACGCTTTGGTACGGCACCAGTGTCATGTTCCCGACACTCGGGCTTTTCTGATCTTCAGCCGGTCCCCCGGCCTTGGCCGGGGGAAGCAGCAGGCGGCACCAGCATCGGGCCGCCGGAATCTGCCGTGTAACAGTGACTTATTGTTTCGGTGAAGACCGATACGGTCCATCTGGAAGTGCGTTCGCCCCCAGAACAAATACTTGCCGATTGGCTTGTTGAGCTAGTGGCATGTAATTGGGGGCAGCACGGGTTAGTGCTGCGCTCACTACAGCAGCGACAACCATTGCCAGCGGAGAGCCACCGGAGTTGTTGTTCTGTGGTTGGTACTGCATGCGCTTGTGTTCTTTCCATATCTCTGTCCCGTCTTTGCTCACCAGTCGGTAATCAAATTCGACGGTAACCGTCGTGGTAATCAGAGCGTATTGGGCATCCCACCGGTTAATCGACACGTAGAGCACAGCATCGGCATCGAACAGCTTGGCCAGGGTCGGAGTTGGCTGCTGGTGAACGCGCTCTCCCTCGTAAAAGCCTTCTTGCTCCAGAACATATTTGGCCGTGTTTACAGGGAAGACGTAATAACCCTTCTCTGCAAGAGGCACAGGCAGGGTTGCAAGCACGTAGTTGGGTGCATCAACATCCAGCGACTTATTGATGGTCGGTACAACCAGGATTGAGCGCGGAGCAGCTGCATGGAAGGCGCTCATGTCCTGCTTGACCGGCGTTGCAACACATCCCGTCAGGGAAATCGCAGCTAAGAGCCAAAGGGCTAGCTTCATTTCTCCGCCTCCATTTTGGCCTGCTGGCGTCGTTCAAGGTTTTGGATCATTGCAGTCATTAGCCCTTTGCTTTCCGGCCAAGTATCGCGCTCACGCGAATACAGGGCGATCGCCTTATCGGATGAGCCCGCCTGGAGATAGAGCGTGCCCAACTCCGCATAGAGTCCTGGGGCCACTTTCTGGCCGGACTTTTCCATTGCAGCGACGTGAGCCTCCAAATTGAGGCGCAACGCCTCCATTTTTGCCGGGTCCTTGTATCCAGAGTACAGCCCTTGCTCGTACCCGCCCCACTGATAAAGGGTGGGTGGCACACAGCCTCCGAGAGCGACTAAGGCTGGCACAATTAGCAATAAACGCACCGTGTAGTCTCCTTATTTGACGATGAAGGTGCGATTTGCGCCTTCACCTACATAGAATTTTTCTTCGAGAACAGTCTGGTTCCCCAGGAGGACACGGAGCACGTGGTTTCCGGAGAGAATACGCAGCGCAGCAGAACCTTCAAGGTAATCTCCGACGGTTCCCACATCGAGGCTATCCAGGAGAACCCGGCCGTTCAGTGATTGATCATCGCCAACCTTAAAGGCGATCTGAGGGCGCATGTCGGAAATGCTTTGCTTCTCGGTGGGCATTTGAGTACATCCCCCGGTGGCTAGCAGACCAACCAGGCAGCCCGTCAACGCAAAGGCCGTCATTGTCTTTTTCATTGCTTGGCTCCTTCGTAACGAACCTTCAGTTGATCCAGCTTATATCCCGTGAGCGATCCCGACAGGATGGAAGCCATAGATCCTTCGTTCAATTCGTTTTCGCCAAACAGGGAATCGACCTTTAGCTGCCCGATCACCTGGCCTGGCAGGGTTATCAGTGCCCCGGTCTGAGGAGATTTCACTTGCTCGCCCTGGGTTTCAACAACGAATTGCATTCCGGGCTTGATGCCTTGGCTCTTGCCTCCCCCGAGGAAGACCCAGTTTCCTTCCGCCTTCAGAATGTAGGTATGCCAAGGACGCGACTTCATCTCCACGGACAGCTTGTTGACAGCTTCACTGACCGCCTGCCGGATTGCGGCATCATTCAGCGTGCCGTCGTAACCGGCCTGGGAACCAAAGCCGAATGTTGACGCGGTCTCCGTGGAGGCTTCGCCTGCGCCTGAAGTGGCAAAAAATACGTGGCCGGTATTGACGTCAACGACCCGTAGATCGATCTTGGCGAATGCGACCTGACGCTTGCTGGAAGATACGAAGCCCGACGCCCCCACAGTCTTGCGACCGAATTCGGTGAGAGATCCGATAATGAGGGCATCAACCCCAATGAGGTTGAGCTTGGTATCGGTCAGACGGCTCTCTGCCTGGATGCGGCCGATGTCCGGTCGCTCGAAAACCAAATAGGCCCCGGATTCAGTCAGGGCCTTGCTCATCAGGTCCGTGACCTGTTTGCCGAGAGGGTCATCATGTCGATCGCGTAGAAGCGACTGGCCATAGTTCGTCTCATTGGTAATGCGCCCCAATGCGATCTTTCTTTTCAGGGTAGGCGTAACCGGAAGCTGGGAAACAACGGCCTGTTGAGCAGATTTTTGTGCTGCCAGGGACTGTGGTGCTTCCTTCTGAGCGATTGGCGGTGTCTGTATTGCACAGCCTGATACTGCGATTGCTAGGACGATGGCGAGTGGCTTGGCCAGAAGGCGATACTCGTCATCCAATGATGCTAGGAACATGTCGCAATTCTCTCCTTGGTCGGCTGCTGTGAGGAACCGTTTATTATGCCAAAGAGATTGTCGGTTGGTTTGCTTTGACGACAAAAATGACGATAGGCAGTCTGTGGCCTCTATGGAGCCTATTCCGTTGGTCTGCCGAAGATTCGTGATTGCCGATCGAAATTTCGCTGGGGCGGCGGTTGCCCGATCAATGCAACGAGCGGTTCAGTAACAGTCAAAGGTTTTGTTCAAGCCTTTATAATCTGCCGCTGCTTCCAACGGAGAAAACACATGGCACGTACCGTCAATTGCATCAAGCTCGGCCGTGAAGCCGAGGGTCTCGATTTCCCCCCGTATCCGGGCGCCCTGGGCCAGCGCATCTTCGAGAATGTCTCGAAGGAGGCCTGGCAGCAGTGGATCCGGATGCAGACCATGATCATCAACGAAAACCGCCTCAACCTGGCCGATTCCCGCCACCGCAAGTACCTGACGGAACAGGTGGAGAAGCACTTCTTCGGCGAAGGCGCCGACCAGATCCAGGGCTACGTGCCGCCCAAGGGCTGAACGCCGGCCGGGGCGGCGGCACTCACGCCGCCCCCTTGTCTTCGCCGATCACGATGCGCGTCGCGTTGATATAGCGGTAGGCCGGTATCTCCAGGTTGGTCGGTGCCGGCACATTCTTGAAAACCCGGCCGGCCAGGTCGAATTTCGATCCATGGCAGGGGCAGAAGAATCCGCCCGGCCAGTCCGCTCCCAAATCCTCGCCGGCCCCCGTCGGCCGCAGCGCCGGCGAGCATCCCAGATGGGTGCAGATGCCGACGCAGACAAACCACTCCGGCTGGATCGAGCGGGCCGGGTTGCGGCAATAGGGGGGCTGCTGCTGGATGTCGGAATTGGGATCGGCCAGCGCGGCATCGTGTCCGCCCAGGGAGGACAGCATGGCCGGCGTGCGCCGCAGGATCCAGACCGGCTTGCCGCGCCATTCCACCGTCTTCAACTGGCCCTCGGCGATGCCGTTCAGGTCGGCTTCCACCGGCGCCCCCGCTGCCCGGGCCCGGGCGCTCGGCTGCAGGCTGGAAAGGAAGGGATAGGCCGCGGCTGCCGTGTAGGCGATGCCGACTCCGGTGGTGGCCCGCAGCAGCAGGCGCCGGCGGGGGGAATCATTTTTCTTGAGCATGGCTGGGTTCTCCGGGTTGGGGCTTCTCACATCCGCAAGGAAGGTCGGAGGGGCGGCGGCCTCAGGCGCAGGCGGCTGACTTCGGTCCGGTAGAAGGGCGCATGGACGCTCCGGATGAGCTCCATGGCCGGTTCCGGATAGAGTCCGAGCCAGACCAGGGTCAGGGCCAGGAAGCTGAGGGTCAGGGCGCTGGCCCAGGCGGCGCCGTTGCCGGCGATGCCGGGCGCCGGGGCCGCCGGCTGCCGGGCGAAGAGGACGATCACCACCCGCAGGTAGTAGAAGAGGCCGACGATGCTGCCGGCCACCAGGGCAGCCACCAGGAGCCAGCGGGCCGCCCCGACCCCGCTCGCGAACAGGTAGAACTTGCCGATGAACCCGATGGTGAGCGGAATGCCGGCCAGGGACAGCAGGTTGACCGTGAGGATGCCGGCCAGCAGGGGTTTGTGCCAGAACAGGCCCCGGTAGTCCTCCAGGCGATCCGCCTCTCCCTCTCCATCCCGGCGGCCCGAGGACAGGGCGGCGATGACGCCGAAGGCGCCCAGGTTCATGGCGAAATAGGCCAGCAGGTAGTAGGCGACGGCCTCGGCCCCCAGGGTGCCGCCGGCGATCACCGCCACCAGGAGATAGCCCAGGTGGGCGATGGAGGAATAGGCGAGCAGCCGCTTGAGGTTGTCCTGGAGCAGGGCGAGCAGGTTGCCGGCGGCGATGGAGAGGATGGCCGCCAACTCCAGCAGGACAATCATGGCCGGCTGGTCGTGGAGCTGGGTCTCGCCGGCATAGCGTACCAGCATGGCGGCGATGGCCCCCTTGGAGACGGTGGCCAGGAAGCCGGCGGCGGGGGCCGGGGCGCCCTCATAGACATCCGGCGCCCACAGGTGGAAGGGTACCAGGGAAAGCTTGAACCCCAGGCCGGCCAGGAGCAGGGCATTGCCAGCCAGCAGCAGCCAGGCCTGGCCGGTGGCCCCCATGGGCCGGGCCCCGAAGCAGGCGCCGAAGCCGGAGAACTGCAGGCTGCCCGAATCGTAATAGATGAGGGCGATGCCGAAGGCCAGCAGGGCGGAGGACAGCCCCGCCAGGATGAGGTACTTGATGCCGGCCTCCAGGGGCCGCTGCCGGGCCGCCGGATAGGCGATCAGGGCGAAGAGGCTGACGCTCATGAGTTCCAGGCCGAGGAAGAAGGCGGCGAAATGGTCGCTGAGGACGACGCTCCCGGCCCCCAGGGTGGCGGCCAGGAGCAGGACGTAGAACTCCTCGCGGCGGCCGTCGAAGCGCTCCAGATAGGCATAGGCCATGAGGCAGGTGGCCAGGGCGGCCAGGGAGATGAGGCCGAGGTAGAAGAGTCCGGCGGGGTCCAGCAGCAGGAGGCCGTCCACATCCCGGGGCGCCAGCCGGGCAGCCCCCGGCAGCAGGGCGAGGCAGGCGAGGAGGCCGACCGCCGCCGTCCCCGCCGCCAGCCCGTGGCTGCGCCGCACCGCCACCAGCAGCAGGGTGAGCACGGTCGCCGCCAGGAGGGCCAGCAGGGGCCCCAGGGCCAGCAGGTCGTCCGCGTTCAGCATGGCCCTAGCTCGCCCCGACCAGGCGCTGCAAGCCGCTCAGGGCGAGACCGGCGGTGGCGAGGAGGGGCTGGGGAAAGACCCCGATGCCGACGATGCCGGCCGCCAAGGCCACCATGATGGCGGTCTCCCGCCCATTGCAGTCCGCCAACTGCCAGCCCTGCCGGTTCTCGCCATGGAAGGCGCGCTGCACCATGATGAGGGCGTAGGCGGCGGCACCCACCAGGCCGAGGGCCGCGGCGACGGCGAAGGGCGAATAGCGTTGGAAGGTTCCCAGCAGCACCAGGAATTCGCCGACGAAATTCCCCAGCCCCGGCAGCCCCAGGGCGGCCACCGCCAGGAAGAGACCCCAGGCCGAGAGCCGCGGCGCCGCCGCCCACAGGCCCCCGAGGTGGCCGAGATCCCGGGTGCCGGTGCGTTCCTGGAGGGCGCCGACCAGGACGAAGAGGGCCCCGGTGGAGAGGCCGTGGGCCAGCATCTGGATGACCGCGCCGTTCAAGGCCTGGGCGTTCCAGGCAAAGATGCCGAGGAGGACGAAGCCCATGTGGCTGACGCTGGTGTAGGCGACGAGGCGCTTCAGGTCGTGCTGGCCGAAGGCCAGGAGGGCGCCGTAGAGGATGCCGACGACGCCCAGGGCCATGGCCACCGGCGCGAAGGCGAGGGCGGCGGCGGGAAAGAGGGGGACGGTAAAGCGCAGGAGCCCGTAGGCGCCGGTTTTCAGCAGCACCCCGGCGAGGATGACGCTGCCGGCGGTGGGGGCCTCGGTATGGGCGTCCGCCAGCCAGGTATGGAAGGGCACCACCGGCAGCTTGACGGCGAAGGCGAGGAAGAAGCCGAGCATGAGCCAGAAACCCACGTCCGGCGGGAAAACGCCCCCCAGGAGGTCGAAGTAGTCGAAGGAGAGGAGCCCGGTGGCGCGGTAATGGGCGATGGCCAGGACGACGATGGAGACCAGCATGAGGAGCCCGCTGCCCTGGGTGAACAGGAAGAACTTGATGGCGGCATAGTGGCGGCGCTCGTGCCCCCAGATGGCGATGAGGAAATACATGGGCACCAGCATCGCCTCCCAGAAAAAGAAGAACAGGAAGAGGTCCATCGCCAGGAAGACGCCCATGGCCCCGGCCAGGGACCACAGCAGGCAGAAGTGGAAGAAGCCGACCCGCTCGCGGATCTCGGTCCATGAGCAGGCCACCGCCGCCACCCCGAGGAGGGCGCTGAGCAGCAGCATGAGAAGGCTCAAGCCGTCGGCCGCCAGGTGGAAGGCGATGCCGAAGCGGGGCATCCAGGGCATGATGGCCTCGGCCACCCAGCTCCCGGTCCCGGGCGCCGGCCAGACCCACAGCCAGAGCACCAGGGCGGCATCGGCCGCCAGGGCCGCCGCTGCCAGCCAGCGCGGGGCCGCCGGCCCGAAGCGCTCGGCACCCCAGGCCAGGATGCCGGCCAGGAGCGGAAGTGCGACGATGGCCAGCAGGATCACAGCCACACCCCCAGCCCGACGAAGAGCACGGCGCCGGCCGCCACCCCGGCCGCATACCAGCGCACCCGGCCGGTCTGGGTCCGGCTGAGGAGGCGGTGGCAATAGCGCGTCAGGTCGGCGAGGGCGGCGTAGGCGGCATCCACAATATCGCCGCGACCGACGGCCGCCAGGAAGTAGTAGGGGAGCACCAGCAGGCGGTCGTAGAGGAAGTCGAAGCCCCAGTTCGGCGCCCACCCGGCCTGCAGCAGGCCCTCCGCTGCCGCCAGCCGCTGCCGGCGCCGGAACAGCTCCCAGGCCGCCGCGATGCCGCCGATGGCGGCGACGGCGGCGAGGAGGCCGAGGGCCAGTTCGCTGCCCGCTCCGCTCGGGGCTTCCGCCGCGGCCGGGAAAACCGCGCCCAGGAAACTGGAAAGGAGGCGGACGTCCCCGAAGAAGGGCGGCGTCTCCACATAGCCGCCGACCACCGACAGGATCCCCAGGACCACCAGGGGCAGCCCCATGGCCCAGCCGAAGGGGCGGCGGGCCGGGGTTGTCGCCGGGCCGAAGAAGACCCGGAAGACGAGCCGGCCCATGTAGAGGGAAGTCAGCAGCGCTCCGATCCACCCGGCCGTCCACAGCCCCGGCCGGGCCGTCGACCAGGCCTGCCACAGGATGAGGTCCTTGCTGAAGAAGCCGGCGGTCACCAGGGGCAGGGCCGCCAGGGAGGCGCCGCCGACCACGAAGCTCCAGAAGGCCAGGGGCAGCTGCCGGCGCAGGCCGCCCATGCGGTCGATGTCGTGCTCGCCGTCGAGGGCGTGGATGACGGCGCCGGCGGCGAGGAAGAGCAACGCCTTGAAGAAGGCGTGGGTCATGAAGTGGAAGATGGCGGCCACCCAGCCGCCGACTCCCAGGGCCAGGAACATGTAGCCGATCTGGCTGATGGTGGAATAGGCCAGCACCCGCTTGATGTCGTGCTGGAAGAGGGCGGAGATGCCGGCCAGCACCAGGGTGACGGCGCCGATCAGGGCGACGGCGGCCTGGACGGCGGGGGCCAGGATGAGGAGGGGGTGCAGGCGGTCCAGGAGATAGACCCCGGCGGTCACCATGGTGGCGGCGTGGATCAGGGCGCTCACCGGCGTCGGGCCGGCCATGGCGTCCGGCAGCCAGGTGTGCAGGGGGAGCTGGGCCGACTTGCCGAGGGCGCCGAGGAGAAGGAGGGCCGCTGCGGCGGCGGCCAGCGGGCTGCCGATAGGCCACTGGCCGGCCGCGGCGGCGAGGAGGGCCTGGATGTCGGAAGTCCCCAGGGTTGCGAACAGGAGCAGGAGCCCCAGGAGCAGGCCGGTATCCCCGGCCCGGGTGACGATGAAGGCTTGCCTCGCCGCCCTGCCGTTGGCCGGGTCCCGGTACCAGAAGCCGATGAGCAGGTAGCTGCACAGCCCCACCCCCTCCCAGCCCAGGAAGAGGAGCAGCAGGTCACCCGCCAGCACCAGGGTCAGCATGGCGGCGACGAAGAGGTTGAGGTAGGCGAAGTAGCGTCCGTAGCCCTCGTCCCCGGCCATGAACTCGGTGGAGTAGAGGTGGATGAGGAAGCCGACGCTGGCCACCACCAGCATCATCACCACCGCCAGGGGGTCGAGGTAGAGGCTGGCAGTGACCCGGAAGCCGCCCACGTCCATCCAGGTCCACAGGGCCTGGAGCCAGGCGGCATGCCCGGGCGAGGCCATGAAATCGATGGCCGCCCACCAGGCGGCGAGGGCGGAGAGCCCCACCGAGCCGGTGCCCACGGCGGCCACCGCCCGCTGCCCCATGCGGCGGCCGGCCGCGGCCAGGAGCAGGAAGCCCAGGAGGGGGAAGGCGGGCACCAGCCAGAGCATGTCAGCCCCGCATCCCGCTCACCCCGTCGGCGTCGAGGCTGGCGAAGCGCCGGTGGAGGGCGACGATGAGCCCCAGCCCGACGCAGACCTCGGCGGCGGCGAGGGTGAGGACGAAGATGAACATCACCTGCCCGTCCGACTGCCCCCAGCGGGCCCCGGCGACGATGAAGGCGAGGCCGGCGGCGTTGAGCATGATCTCCACCGACATCAGCATAAAGAGCAGGTTGCGGCGGGCCAGCACCCCGGCCAGGCCGATGACCAGGAGGACCGCCGCCAGGGCGAGGCCGTGGGTCAGGGGGACTTCAGCCATCCCGGCCTTCCTCCGGGCGGTGGCGGCCGATGTGGTAAGCCCCCACCACCGCCGCCAGCAGCAGCATGGAAGCCAGTTCGACGGCGAGGAGGTAGGGGCCGTAGAGGGCGGCCCCCACCTGCCGGGCAGTGACGGCCGCCCGCCCCGGCACCCCCGGCAGGCCCCAGAGGATGCCCAGCAGCTCCACCAGCAGCAGCCCGGAGAGGATGGCGGGGCCGATCCAGATTCCGGGCTGGAGCCAGCGCTCCTCCTGGGCCGCCGCCTTCTCCCCCAGGTTGAGCATCATCACCACGAAGACGAAGAGGACGACCACGGCGCCGGCGTAGATCAGCACCTCCAGGGCCGCCGCGAAGGGGGCGCCGAGGAGGAAGAAGGCCACCGCCACCGCCAGCAGGGAGACGATGAGGTAAAGGAGGGCGTGGACGGCGTCGAAGCCGGTCACCACCCGCAGGGTGGCGAGGAGGGCGATGGCGGCGGCGAGGTAGAAAGCGGCGGTCATGGCATCAGGTCCCGCACATCCACCGGCGGGCGCTCGTTTTCGGCCTCGCCCTTGTCCTTGCCGCCGATGGCCAGTCCGGCGACCCGATAGTAGTTGTAGCCGGGATGCTTGCCGGGGCCGTCGATGAGCAGGTGCTCCTTCTCATAGACCAGATTGGTGCGCCGGTACTCGCTCATCTCGAAATCGGCGGTGAGCTGGATGGCGTCGGTGGGGCAGGCCTCCTCGCAGTAGCCGCAGAAGATGCAGCGGGAGAAATTGATGCGAAAGAAGGCCGGATAGCGCCGGCCGTGCTCGTCCTCGGTGGCCTGCAGCGCGATGCAGTCCACCGGGCAGGCGACGGCGCACAGGTAGCAGGCGACGCAGCGCTCGCCGCCGTCTGGGTCCCGGGTGAGGACGATGCGTCCCCGCCAGCGGGGTGGGATGGCGGGGCGCTCCTCCGGGTACTGGATGGTGGCCCGGGGGCGGAAACTGTGGAGCAGGTAGCGGCCAAGGGTGGCGAGGGTATTGATGAAATAGGACATGGCGGGCTCCCGTTGGCTTCATCCGCTCCGGGCCAGGACCACGGCGCCGGTGACCACCAGGTTGAGGAGGGTCAGGGGCAGCATGGCCTTCCAGGCGAAGGCCATGAGCCGGTCGTAGCGGGGCCGGGGCAGGGCGGCCCGCAGCAGGACGAAAAGGGCGATGAAGACGGAGGTCTTGACCAGGAACCACAGCACCGGCGGCAGCACCGGCCCCAGCCAGCCGCCGAAGAAGAGGGTGGCGATGAGGGCCGAGACCAGGATGATCCCCAGGTATTCGCCGACGAAAAAGAGGCCGAATTTCATCCCCGAGTATTCGGTGTGGTAGCCCGCCACCAGTTCGGTCTCGCCCTCGGGCAGGTCGAGGGGCAGGCGGTGGCTCTCGGCGACGCCGGCGGCGAGGAAGGTGAGGAAGCCGATGAACTGGGGCAGCACGAACCACATGCCGCGCTGGGCCTCGACGATTTCCCGCAGGTCGAAGCTGCCGGCCAGCATCACCACTCCCATCAGGGAAAGCCCCATGAAGACCTCGTAGCTCACCGTCTGGGCGGCAGTGCGCAGCCCCCCGAGGAGGGCGTACTTGCTGTTCGAGGCCCACCCCGCCAGCATGGCGCTGTAGGCGCCGAGGGCGGCCATGGCGAGGACGAACAGGAGGCCGATGTCGAGGTCGGCGATGCCGATGCCGGGGGCCACCGGGATGACGGCGAAGGAGAAAAGCACCGTCACCACGATCACCGCCGGGGCCAGGATGAAAACGAGCCGGTCGGCGAAGGGGGGCACCCAGTCGGCCTTGGTGAGGATCTTGATCATGTCCGCCACCACCTGGAGGAGGCCGAAGGGCCCCACCCGGTTGGGGCCGTAGCGGTCTTGCCAGAGGGCGAGGAGGCGGCGTTCCACCCAGATGAGCAGGGCGGCCCAGGTCAGGAGGACGGCGAGGATGCCGAAGACGTTGGCGAGGGCGGCCCCGGCGCTCATCCCCGCACCCTCCGGATGCTCCCCCAGGCCGGCAGGTCGAGCCAGGGCAGCCGGGGCAGGCCCGCCGGCAGGGCGGCGGTGCCCGGCGCCAGGGCGGGATCGGGCTGCACCCGCAGGTGCATGGTTTCGCCCCCGGCCTCCACCTGGGCCGGATCGCCGTCGGCGAGCCCGAGTTCCTGAAGGTCGCCGGGGTGGAGGAGGAGCCGGGCCGGCCCCGCCCGTTGCGCCACCGCCGGCGCTAGGAGGCTCAATTCCTCGCTGCAGAAGATCAGGTCGTGGGGCAGCAGCAGCCATTCCCCCGGCCGCCGGGCGAAGGGCTCCGGCGCGTCGCCGGCGAGGAAGCCGGCGGCGGCTGCGCTATCGGCTTGCAGGAGCCGCACGCCGGGGTCGCCGCCCCGCAGCTCGCCCCCGACCTCCTGCTGGAACTTGTTCACCGCCTGGACCGAATTCCAGCCCGGAACCCGGTACCAGGTGAGCAGGGCCGCCGGCGCCTGGCCGGGGTGCCCTTCCATGGAGAAGGCCAGGGCCGAGTCCGGGTCGGCCGGGGGCGGCGGCTCGTGGATCTGCCGGTCGGCGCGCATGGCGGTGCGGCCGCTGTAGCGGGGCGGCTGGCGGGGAATCTTGCGGCCGCCGGCGCGGAAGGCGGCTGAGGGAGCGGCGTCCACGATGCCGGCCAAGGTCGGGAATTCGGCGGCGCAGGCCCGGGTGACCTCGTCCAGGCTTTGCCAATCCGGGGCCCGGCCGTCGGCCAGGGCTCCCAGGCGGCCCAGCCAGCGCCAGCCGTCGGTAATGTCGCCGGCGGCGGGATAGGCCCGCAGGTAGCGCTGGGCCCGGCCCTCGCTGCTCACCAGGGTGCCGCTGCCGTCGGCGAAGGCGGCGGCCGGCAGCACCAACTGGGCTGCCTCGACGGTGGCGTGGCGGGTGTGGTCGATGACCGCCACCCGGGCCTTGGCCAGGAAGGCGTCGATGGCCCGGTGGGGGGCCCGGCGGTAGAGATCGTTTTCCAGGACGATGGCGGTGGGCGCCCCGGCCGCCTCGGCGGCGGCCAGGGCCTCGGCCAGGGGCCGGGGGGCAAGGAGGGCAAGGCCGAGGCTGTTGCATTCCGGTAGCACCCAGACAAGGCGGGTTGCTCGCCCCCGGCGATGGAGGGCGAGGGCGATATTGGCCGCGGCCCGGATGAGGGCTTCGCCCCCCCGGGCGCCGGCCACCACCAGGGGGCGCTGGGCGGAGGAGAGGGCCGCCGCCGCGGCTTGCGCCAGCTGGCGGCGAGCCTCGTCCAGTCCCGCCACTTCCGGGGCGCTGCCGTCGAGGGCATGGGCCACGGCGGCGGCGAAGCGGGCGATCTCGTCCGAGGGGCCGTGGACGGTGGCCGAGGCGGCGTCATCCAGGCGGGTGGAGGCGCAGGTGGCGAGGATGAGGGGGCTGCGCTGATCCCGGCCGGCGACCTGGACGGCGGCGGCATCCCAATGGGGGAGATTGAGGCGGTCCGCGGCGGCCAGGGCGGCGTGGCGGGTGCTCTGGCGCAGGGCCAGCCCCAGGCGGGGGGCGGTGGCGAGGACGTCCTCCCCGAGGACCAGGGCGGCGTCGCTGTCCTCAGCCTGCCGCAGGGTGGCGACGGGCACCGGCAGCTGCCGCATGAGATCGAGAATGAGGGCGGTGGCGCGGCCCTCGGCCTCGCCCACCCCGGCGAAGAAGCGCTCCGGCCCCACCAGCCGGCGCAGGGCGAAATTGGCTTCCAGGGAGGCCCGGGGCGAGCCGATGCCGATGATCCCGGCCCCTTCCCGCAGCAGCGCCGCCGCGGCGGCCAGGGCCTCGTCGGCGGCGGCAGGGTGCAGGGAGGCGTCGGCGGCGGGGCGCAGCAGGGGGGCGGAGAGCCGGCTGGGGGCGGTCATGAAGCCGTAGCCGTAGCGGCCCCGGTCGCAGAGGAAATAGCCGTTGATGTCGTGGTGGTAGCGGTTGAGCACCCGCCGGGGCTCGCCGTAGCGCTCGCCGATCAAGGTGTTGCAGCCGAGGGCGCAGTGGGGGCAGAGGGAAGGGCCGTTCTGGAGGTCCCACTTGCGGGTGTAATGCTGCTTCAGGGTGGCGTCGGTGAACACGCCGGTGGGGCAGACCTCCACCAGGTTGCCGCTGAACTCGCTTTCCAGGGTGCCGTCGGCGGCGCGGCCGAAATAGACCCGGTTCCGGGAGGCCTGGGCCTCCAGGTCGTCGCCGCCGGCGTAGTCCCGGTAGAAGCGCACGCATCGGTAGCAGGTGATGCAGCGGTTCATCTCGTGATTGACGAAGGGCCCCAGGTACTGGTTGCGGAAGGTGCGCTTGGCGGCCCGGCAGCGGCGGTAGGTGTGGCCGGTCATCACCGTCATGTCCTGGAGGTGGCACTCGCCCCCCTCGTCGCACACCGGGCAGTCGTGGGGATGGTTGGTCATCAGCCATTCGATGACCTGGGCCCGGAAGGCCCTGGCCTCGGGGTCGTCCACCGAGATGCGGGTGCCCTCGGCAGCCGGGGTCATGCAGGCCATGACCAGGCGGCCCCGCTGGTCGTTCTCGTCCTTGAACTGCTTCACCGCGCACTGGCGGCAGGCGCCGACCGAGCCCAGGGCCGGATGCCAGCAGAAATAGGGCAGGTCCAGCCCCAGGGAAAGGCAGACCTCCAGAAGGTTCTTGTCCGGCTGGGCGGGGTATTCGGCGCGGTCGATGTAAAGGCTCATGATGCTCGCCAGGGGCAGCGGTGGTCGCGGATATGGCGCTCGAAGTCCTCCCGGAAATACTTGAGGGCGCTCTGGAGCGGCTCCATGGCCCCGGGGGCGTGGGCGCAGAAGGTCTTGCCCGGCCCCAACAGATGGGTGTGGAGGTCGAGGAGGTCCAGGTCCTCCGGGCGTCCCCGGCCTTCCTCGATGTCGTCCAGGATGGATTCGACCCAGGGCAGCCCGTCCCGGCAGGGCGTGCACCAGCCGCAGGATTCCTGGGCGAAGAAGTGCTCCAGGTTGCGGAGCATGGCCACCGGGCAGGTGCGGTCGTCGAGGACGATCATGGTGCCGGTGCCCAGGCGGCTGCCGGCGGCGGCGACTGCCTCGAAGTCCATGGGGGTGTCCAGGTGCTCCTCCACCAGGAAGTCGGTGGACGCCCCGCCGGGGAGGACGCCCCGCAGGCGCAGGCCGCCCCGCATGCCGCCGGCGTGCTCCTCGAGGATTTCCCGCAGGGAGGTGCCCATGGGCAGTTCCCAGGCGCCGGGGCGCATCACCCGGCCGCTGGCGCCGTAGATCTTGGTGCCGCTCACCCCGGTGCGGGATAGGGATTTGAACCAGTCGGCGCCCCGGGCCAGGATGTGGGGCAGGTTGCACAGGGTCTCGACGTTGTTCACCACCGTCGGCTGGCCCCACAGGCCGCTCGCCTGGGGGAAGGGCGGCTTGGCCCGGGGGATGGCGCGCCGGCCTTCGAGGGCATTCAGGAGCGCCGTCTCTTCGCCGCAGATGTAGCGCCCGGCGCTGGTGTGGACATGCAGCGCCAGGGAATAGCCGCTGCCCAGGATGTTGTTCCCCAGGTAGCCCCGGCCTTCGGCCTCGGCGATGGCCTGCTGCAGCCGCCGGGCCGGTAGGACGTACTCGCCCCGGACGAAGACGTAGGCCACCTCCGCCTGGATGGCATAGGCGGCGATGGCCATGCCCTCGATGAGCTGGTGGGGGTCCCCTTCCATGAGGAGGCGGTCCTTGAAGGTGCCGGGCTCCATTTCGTCGGCATTGGCCACCAGGTACTTCGGCCGCGGCGCATCGTCCCCCATGGGCACGAAGCTCCACTTGCTGCCGGTGGGGAAGCCGGCGCCGCCCCGGCCCCGCAGGCCGGAATCGGTGACGATCCGGGTCACCTCCGCCGGGGCCAGGGAGCCGATGGCCTGGCGCAGGCCCAGGTAGCCGCCGGCCTGCTCGTAGGCGGCGATATCCACCGTCTGGCCGTCGGGGCGGATGTTTTGGGTCAGGGGGCGTTCCATGGCTTATTCGTACCGTCCCAGGATGGGCCCCAGGCTCTCCGGCTGGAGCGGCCCCACCAGGTCCTCGTCCACCAGCATCACCGGCCCCCGGTCGCAGGCCCCCAGGCAGGGCACCGTCACCAGGGTGAAGCGACCGTCCGCCGTGGTGCCGCCCATGGTGAGGCCGTGCTCCCCGCACAGGGCCCGGCAGACCGTCTCCTGGCCGGTGAGCCAGCAGCTGACGCTGTCGCACAGGCGGATGATATGGCGGCCCACCGGCTTCCGGAAGAGGAGGTTGTAGAAGGTGGCGACGCCCTCCAGGTGCTCCCGGGGGAGGCCCAGGTAGTCGGCGACGGCGGCCAGAGCCTCGTCCGGGATCCAGCCCCGGTGGCGCTGCACGATCTTGAGGGCCTCGATGCCGAGGGCCTGGCGGTCCCGGTAGCGGGGAGCCTCCTCTTCGATGGCGCGGATTTCCTCGGGGCTCAGCATGAGTGCACTCCAATCAGCGATCCACGTCCGCCATGACGAAGTCGATGCTGCCCAGGATGGCGATCAGGTCGGCGATGAAGAGCCCGCGGCAGAGGAAGGGGATCATCTGCAGGTGCGGGAAGGAGGGGGTGCGGATGCGCACCCGGTAGGGCTGGGTGCCGCCGTCGCTGATCAGGTAGTAGCCGTTGCTGCCCTTGGTGGCCTCGACCCCGACGAAGGCTTCCCCGGCCGGGATGGCCGGGCCCCAGCTCACCCCGATGAAATGGGCGATGAGGGTTTCGATATCCTGGAGGGTCTTCTCCTTCCGGGGCGGGGTGGTGAGCGGGTGGTCGGCCTTGTAGGGGCCTTCCGGCATGTTCTCCAGGCACTGGCGGACGATGCGCAGGCTCTGGCGCAGCTCCTCGGCCCGCACCAGGCAGCGGTCGTAGCAGTCGCCGTGGCTGCCCAGGGGAATCTCGAAGTCGAACTGGTCGTAGCCGCCGTAGGGCCGGCGCTTGCGGAAATCCCAGTCGTAGCCGGTGGCCCGCAGGTTGGGGCCGGTGACGCCCCACTCGATGGCCTCCGCCGGGCCGTAGGCGCCGATGTCCCGGGTGCGGTCCTTGACGATGGCGTTGTCGAGGACGAGGCGCTGGTATTCGTCCAGGCGGGGCGGCAGGTAGGCCACAAAATCCCGCACCAGCCGGTCCCACCCCTGGGGCAGGTCCTGGGCCACCCCGCCGATGCGGAACCAGGAGGGGTGCATGCGGCCGCCGCAGATGGCCTCGACGATGTCGAACACCCGCTCCCGGTCGGTGAACATGTAGAACACCGGCGACAGGGCGCCCAGGTCCTGGGCGAAGGTGCCGTAGAACACCAGGTGGCTGGCGATGCGGAAGAGCTCGCAGAGCATGATGCGGATGACCCGCACCCGCTCCGGCACGACGATCCCCGCCAGCTTCTCCACCGCCATGACGTAGGGCAGGTTGTTCATCACCCCGCCCAGGTAGTCGATGCGGTCGGTGTAGGGGATGTAGGTGTGCCAGGTCTGGCGCTCCCCCATTTTCTCGGCCCCCCGGTGGTGGTAGCCGATGTCCGGCACCGCATCCACGATGCGCTCCCCGTCGAGTTGCAGCACGATGCGGAAGACGCCGTGGGTGCTGGGGTGGTTGGGCCCCAGGTTGAGGAAGATGAAGTCGGCGTCGGCGCTCTGGCGCTCCATCCCCCAGGCCGCCGGGTCGAAGCGCAGGGCCTCCTGCTCGGCGGCTTCCTTCTCCTCCGGCAGGCGGTAGGGCTCGACTTCGGTGGCTCGGGCGTAGTGGTCCTTCCGGAGGGGATGGCCCTCCCAGGTGGGGGGCATGAGAATGCGCCGCAGCCCCGGGTGGCCCTCGAAATCGACGCCGAACATGTCCCAGGCCTCCCGCTCGTACCAGTTGGCATTGGCCCACAGGGAGGTGACGCTGGGCAGGACTGGCGCGGCCCCCGGCAGGGGGACCTTGAGGCGGATGTCGTCGTTGCGCTCGAAGGAAAGCAGATGGTAGACGGCGGTGAAGTCGCTCTCCGGCGCGGCGGCGGGGCGCCGGGCCCGCTCCCGCTCGTCGATCACGGTGAGGTCGTAGAGCATGGCGTAGCCCTCCGCCTTCAGGGCTTGCAGCATGTCCACCAGGGCGGTCGGCCGCACCCACAGGGTGGGGATGTCGTCGGCTGTCGGCTGCCGGGCGAGGATGGCGTGGCTGAAGCGCTGGCCGAGTTCCTGGAGGGCTTCCGCCTGCATGCCGGTGGCCTCGCCTAGACCTGGTCCGGCCCGGGCAGGACATCCTGCCGGGATCGGGCCGCCTGTTTTTCATCGCGCCGGCTGGGGGGCTCCGGCCGCTCCACGCCCTGGGGGCCGATGCGCCAGCTCAGGGGGCGACGTTCCCGGCCGATGGCTTCCTGCAGCAGCATCAGACCCTCCAGGAAGGCGTCCGGCCGGGGCGGGCAGCCGGGCACGTAGACGTCCACCGGCAGGATCTTGTCCACCCCCTGGACCACGCTGTAGATGTCGTACATGCCGCCCGAGTTGGCGCAGGAGCCCATGGAGATGACCCAGCGCGGCTCCAGCATCTGCTCGTAGAGGCGGCGCAGCACCGGCGCCATCTTCATGAACACGGTGCCGGAGACGACGATGAGGTCGGCTTCCCGGGGGGTGGCCCGGATCACCTCCGAGCCGAAGCGGGCGATGTCGTACTTGCTGGTGAAGCTGGTGGCCATCTCCACGTAGCAGCAGGAGAGGCCGAAGTTGTAGGGCCAGACGGAATTCTTGCGGCCCCAGGCGATGAGGTCCTGCAGCTTGGCGAGGAGGACGTTGCGGCGCATCGTCTCCTCCATGGCCGGGGGATCGCGCCCCGGTTGCCCGGCCCGTTCGATCTCATAGCGCATCCGGGGCTCCTCCGCGCTTCCGCCGGGTTGGCCCCCAGTCCAGCCCGCCGTCGCGCCACAGGTAGATCAGGACCGCGGCCAGGATGGCGATGAAGACCAGCGCCTCGGCGAAGCCCTGCCAGCCGGCCTCCCGCAGGGCGATGGCCCAGGCGAAGAGGAAGACGGCCTCGAGATCGAAAATGACGAAGAACATGGCCACCAGGTAGAAGCCGATGCTGACGCGGAAATGCCCGAAGCCGAGGCCGACGACCCCCGATTCGAAGGGCTCCTCCAGGCGCCGCGCCGGCCGGCGGTCCCCCAGGAAATGGGAGGCGAGCATGAGGCCGGCGACCAGGAGCAGCACCAACAGGAAGTAGATGCCGAGCGGCCACAGGGCCGGCGCGGACGGGGGGACCATGGTCCGGAAACTCCAATGCAAGGGCCGGGCACCGCAGGGGGCCTGGACCCAGGCCGGGATGCCTCACAGCCGAGACACTGGGGGCGGAGGGAATGTTCCCGGTCCGCCGGGCGGGTTGGGGGGAAGACAGTAGTTGCCCCGGCAGCCGACGGGTGGCGGTGTCGGAGGAAACCGCTCCATGGCTGCAGTGGAGGCAGGTATCGGCCCAACGGGGGCCTCAGTTGCTGCCCCAGGCGGGAAAGCGACGCCTGGCTACCCGTAATTCTTGGTTATTTCGCGTTGTGCGCCGCGTTCGGCCAGGAGCGGAACTTCGCAGTTGCTATGCATTTTCAATTGGGGCACGATGCGAGCGTAGCAGTTTTATATGGAAGGCATATATTATCCGCACTTATGATTCGCGATTCAGACCCTAATACGTTATGAGACAAATTCTCTTTGCTGCGTTGGCATTGGTAATGACTGGCTGTGCAACAGGGCCACTTAATGAAACCGGTACTTTTCTTCCTCCGCTACACCGTCAGGCATTGGATCATGCCCAGCTCTGTTGTGCGTCCTACAAAGACATTCAGTATGAGAAGCTGCAGCGCGGCGTCGAAATAAGCGCAGTGATTTCACCCTCCTCTCCTGCATTCGAGTTTGGCGGACAAAAGAGTTTTTTTGCTGCTTATGAGCTACCTACTGGGGCGAACCGGTTCCTAGTCGTGACTACGGTTCCTGTAAATATGGTTTGGAATCCCGCGGGTCATGTCATGGTTCCATCAGTTCAATTTGTTGACAGTGCGTACAGGTCTATCGAAATCATACTACCGCACTACGAGACTGATTCTGGTTGGCGGGGTTCTTGGGCAGAAGCCTTGGTGAAAGTCCCCAACGATGCTAAGTACGCGATCTTAATTGATACTAAAGATGCGACAGGTCTATCGTGGCGAAGTAGCGATAGGGCTTCAAGATCGTTATTTGTTCGCAATGGGCCAACTGGGAAAATCAGCATAAAGACCTTAGGCGAATGAAATCTGAAAATCTTGACAGGCAGGACATTTATGCACAAAGCCAGTCTGACCCTTACTTGTATCTTTATTGCATCGCTCATGCACGGATGTGCAACTTATAAGCCAGTGCCTGATGGTTATGCGGGAGCAGTCGCAGTAATTTCAGATACGGGTTTTAGCGAAAACGGTTCCAAGGGCCAAGTATTTGTGCTCATGGAGGTGGATGGCAATCCCATTGAGAATAGTTTTGGCGCCAGCGCACGTGCAAGCTACGGCCAAGGCTTTGCCCTTACACCCAAATTTGTATCTCGACCGATACCGGCAAGACCGATGAAAGTGAAAATCAAGGCAGGCCATTCAACAGGAGCACCGATCCACGCTATAGCAAGCCAGCTTGCAGGGACGTTTTTCTCCGTTGAAGGCATCACTGATTTCACTCCTCTTTCAGGAGGCGAGTATCTAGTTAAAGGTAATTTAACGAAGGAAGGTTCGGTTGTCTGGATTGAAGACGCGCGCACAGGACAGTTAATGACCGAAAAGTTGACCGGAAAATGAAAGGTTAGCGTCCTGCTCGCACTAAGAGTTCCTCTGCCTTAATTCAACGTCTGCTTCCAGGAAAATCTTAGTTCCGCTTTGGGTCGAGCCGAGACGGCTAACTATTGCGCGTATCGCTACGTCCCCGAACCCATACGATTCCACACAACTCATAAAGCATGAGTTTTCTTCATGAACTCCATCCCCTGGACGAAATCCCTGATCCGCTGCATGCCGATCCAGAGGGATTTGACGCCGGGTTCGCCGTCGCACTTGC